>JADMIO011153542.1_pt1 | contig 106600 bp, 81 predicted proteins | sample 8958161 | NCBI WGS metagenome assembly JADMIO01 (sample SAMN16585339, study PRJNA669376) | soil metagenome | isolation source: Crop rotation soil | place: USA: Cullars Rotation, Alabama | collected 2011
CCGCGACTTCAAGTCACGTGAATTCCAAGCTTCGGATCCCACTGTGCTGGAAAGTGGGTTAACGTGCGCCTGTTATCTGGCAAAAGCGGGTTTGAAGGTGATCGTTTTAGAGCGGCGACATATCGTCGGCGGCGCGGTTTGCACGCAGGATGATTTGATTCCGGGCTATAAAATTGACGTCGGCTCAAGCGCGCACATTATGATTCACCTGACGCCCGTCATCAAAGATTTAGAGCTGGAAAAATTCGGGCTGGAATATATCGACTGCGACCCGTTCGCCTTTGCGCCGATGCCGGACGGAAAAGGTGCGATTTATTTCTGGAAAGACGTTGATAAAACCTGCGAATCTATCGCCAAAATTTCGCCCGAAGACGCCGACCGTTATAAAAAATTCGTCCTCGAATGGGAAAAATTGAACGAAGGCGTTTTTCAGGCGTTTCTGAAACCGCCGACGATGCTCAATCTCGGTCGGCACATGATTTTCGGCACGAAATCGAAAAATCCGGCGGACATGGTGCGCAAACTGATGACGAGCTACGGCGCGCTTGTAAGAGAAACTTTCAAACACGAAGGTTTACGGGCGGCAATGGCTTGGCTCGCGGCGCAATCGGGTCCGCCGCCGACCGCCGCTGCGACCGGCGATTTTCTCGGCTGGCATTCGATGATTCACCGTAGCGGAGTCAAACGTCCGCGCGGAGGCTCCGGCGCTTTGACGCAGGCGATGGCGGGCTGTCTGGAACATCACGGCGGCGAAATTTTATTGAATGCGGAAGTATCTAAAATCGAAGTTTCAAATAACGAAACCGGCGGAATAATTCTGGAAAACGGCGAGCGCATCGAAGCCGCGCGAATCGTTTCAAACGCGCACGTCCACACGCTCTTTCTAAAACTCATCGGCGCGGAAAATTTACCCGCAGGACTTGCCGAACGCATCGAAAACGTCCGCATCGGCAACGGATTCGGGATGATCGTCCGCTGCGCTGTTTCGGAATTGCCCAATTACACAGCAGCGCCGTCGGGCGGACTTCCGAGCGATTGCCACCGAGGCTTGCAGCTTCTCTGCCCTTCGATGGATTATCTCGAAAAATCCTACGCCGATTATTTAAACGGCATCCCTTCGAAAAACCCCGGCGCGCTGGCAATGACGTTTTCGAGCGTTGACCCGACCTTAGCGCCCGCAGGCAAACACACGCTTTTCATCTGGGGACAGTATTATCCCTATCAACTGGCAAACGGCGAGCGATGGAAAAATATTCAGGAACGCGAAGCCGATAAATTAATTGATGTGGTAAACGCCTACGCGCCAAACGTCAAAAATTCCATCCTTGAGCGTTTCGTCCAGTCGCCGCTTGATTTGGAAAAACGTCTCGGACTCCTGCGCGGCAACGTGATGCACGTCGAAATGGATTTCGACCAGATGTTTTTATTTCGCCCGCTGCCCGAAATGTCGCAGTACAAAACGCCGATCAAAAATCTGTATTTAACCGGCGCGTCCACGCATCCTGGCGGCGGAGTTTTTGCCGCATCCGGACACAACACGGCGCAGGTTGTTTTGAAGGATGTGAAAGGCAGTTGGTTCTAAAGTTTATGATTGCAAAACTTTGATAACCTCTTCGAGGCACATTTACACGGCAGTTGATGCCGATTAGATTTACAAAAGCGCTTTTGCGGTTTTAACGAAAATCGCCACGGAAACTGCCGGAAATCCGCCTCCCCAGCCTGTTGAACAGGCTCGCGGCAACAGCAATGAGATCAGCCCCAAACTGCGTCGCCTCGTCATAAGCTGCGATATGTTTTTATTTTTGCGCGACTGGGAAAACGGTTTGATAAAGCGTCTGCAAACAGAGCGGTTTTGCTGGTATCCGGATTAAATTCTTCCGGCTCGCCTACAATTTCTGGATGACGACCATCGTCATCGGTTTTTCGCCCGGCATCCGGTTGTAGGAAATCCAGTAGCCCGCCTCTGTGTATTTCACCAGCTTGGTCATTCCGCCGCCCGCAGTGCTGTCGGCAGCGGCTCCGGGTCCGAAAATATCCTGTATCGTCGGCGGTTTCAGATGCTCACCCGTGTACATGATCGAAATACACCGAACTTTCTGCGCCGCATCGAGCAAAACCTGCGTGGTTTCCGTTTCGGCGAAATTATACAAAAATCCGTCTTTGTCTTCGGATTGGGGTTTGCCGAGCTTGGCGCGCACGTCGTCTGCCGTCATGCCGATCTTTACGCCTTTATAATCTTGAAGTAGCGGAAGTTGAAGCTTTTTGCTGGCTGCGGAGTTGTTTTGCGCATGCACACCGAGAGTAAGCGCGAAAAGCATCAGAAGCAGAATCCAGGAGATTTTTAGAAAAGCTGTTGTAAACGGGTTTTGTTCTAATTGTTTTGCTAACATTTATCTGCACCTCACTAAATATAAATTTAAGTAAAATAGCGCAGTATTTTTCTAACCAAACGTGTGATAAACGCGGTGCAGCAACTACAAAACAAAGAACGGAATTACAGCTGAATCATAACGCCGTTTAAGGATTTTTTGCAATAGCGGAAAAAAGATTTCCGGCAGGCGATAAAAGCACTTAAACTCGCCTGTTTTCAACGGTTTTCGGGAAAATTCCGGACAACGTTTTACAGAAGGACGGATTTTTGTGGAATTTTTCTCTTTTATTTTACCTAAGTTGTCAGTTGTGATTTTTTCCCTTGTCTTACTAAAAGACTCTCATACTGTTTTTCATCATCCTGAGTCGAACATTGTTGACAGCATCAATCCGCGCGGCAGCGTCGGAATTTCGCCCGGTGTTTATAAAGAAATGTTTTTTTTCTTAAAAATTATAAATATGGAGAACGCTGAAAGGAATTTATTAAACTCACCATGAATAATTTGCCAAAAAACCTTGACTTTACAAGCCCATTTCCGTACATAATACATCACTAAGTTGCCAAAAAATTTTCAATTGGCATGGGGCGTATTCTCGTACTGTTACCTTCAATACTCCCAGCTACCACGTTCATAATTGAGGATAAGATTAGATGAGTAGATCATTTTTGGTCAGCATCTGCTTGGTCGTCTTTTTTTTAACGACCCTGGCAGATCTGCAGGCTCAAGAGTTTTCTCCTTCGGCAAAGGAAAACAATCAAGCCTCAGCCGCATGGACAGCCGACGACATCGTGATGGCTGAACAGGCGTCCGATTTTCAGATTTCTCCGGACAATCAATTCGTGGTCTGGGTAAAAAGCGTCCCCAACAAAGATAAAGACAGAAACGTTTCTAATTTAATGTTGTCCGGCTTAAATGAAAAAAGGGAGATTCAACTGACGCGTGGGACTGACGGCGTTTCGGATCCGAGATGGTCGCCGGACGGCAAATTGATAGCTTTTTCGACCAGCCGCAAAAGTGATGAATCATCGAAAGATGGCGCTGCCGATTCGCAGCTCTGGCTGATAAACCCTTTTGGCGGAGAGCCCTGGAAAATTTCCAATTTTACACGTGAAATTTCCGACTATGCCTGGGCAGACGATGACACAATTATTTTCAGCGCGAAAGAAGAACCTACCCTTTACGAAACTTCAACCAAAAAAGACGATACGAATGTGATTGAAGACGAAGCACACGCTTCGCCGGTTAGACTTTTCAGGTTTTCCGTAAAATCCGGAAAAATTACTCGTTTGACTGAAAACACCGACCGGATCAGTTATTTTTACCTCTCGCCCGATGCGAGCCGAGCCGTGACCATCCACGGGCAAAGTTTGGCTTATTCCTACGACCATAAAATCAAGCCGCTTGTTTTTCTTTACGATTTAAAAACCGGAGAAAGAAAACAAATTTTCACCGAAACAAAGTTTCGAATTGACGATATCGTCTGGGCAAAAGATGGAACGGGTTTTTACGCGAGCAACGATTTTAAGGAAAATCCCCGTTATATGTGGGCGGTTTTGACCGAAATGTATTATTACGATTTGGGAAAAGCCGCGCCCGCAAAAATTAATTTGGATTGGGAAAACGGTCTGACCGGAAGCTTCGTCGCCACCAACGATGGTTTCATCGCACTTTTGGCAAATGGAGTGAAAAATAAACTCGCCCGTTACACGCGCATCGGCGATTCGTGGCAGCGCGAATGGCTGACAGGAGAACACGCGAGCAACATTTTCAGAGTAGCGCTGGGTAAAGACGATAAAACGCTTTTATATAATTATTCAACCGCCAGCAAGCCCTATCAGTGGTATCGCGCTACTCTGAACGGTTCGCAAATTCAATCCCCGATTCAGATCACCGATATCAACCAAAATCAGCAAAGGAAACAAATTGCCCGAACCGAAATAATTCGCTGGAAAGGAGCGCTCGACGAAGAAGTCGAAGGTATTCTTTATTACCCGCACGATTATGTATCAGGGAAAAAACATCCCCTGGTCGTGATGATTCACGGCGGTCCGACGCTGGTTGATTCGGACGCCTGGAAGGAAACCTATCATTACCCGCACAATCTTTACGCGAGCCGCGGAGCTTTTGTTTTCGCGCCCAATTATCACGGCAGCTCCAACTACGGAATCAAATGGTCTGAGTCCATCGGGGGCGGCAAATATTACGAATTGGAAATACCGGACATCGAAAAGGGCGTCGATTACCTGATTGCCAAAGGTCTGGTTGACGCTGACAAACTTGGAACTATGGGTTGGTCGAATGGTTCGCTTTTAACCATTGAACTGACGACGCGCACGAACAGGTATAAAGCCGCCGGTGCTGGTGCCGGAACAGTTGAGTGGACAAGCGATTGGGCTACCGCGTATTTCGGAGCTTCTTTTAACAACTATTATTTCGGCGCTTCGCCGCTTGAAGATCCGCAGAAATACGTTCGTAAATCGCCCTTTTACCGGCTGGATGAAGTTCGGACGCCGACCATTATTTTCTTTGGCGATAAAGATACGACCGTTGCCCCCGTTCAGGGATGGCTTCATTACCGCGCACTGCAGCAGCTCGGCAAAACAGACGTAAAATTCTTGACCTTCCCCGGCGAAAGTCATAGCTTCAGAAAACTTTCGCACCAGAAACGAAAGATCGAAGAGGAATTGGCGTGGTTTAATAAATATCTTTTCAAGACCGGCGAAGAAAAAAACGAGGCGCTCAAACCCGATTCGCCTCTGGCAATTGCTTTCAAACTTAAAAACGTCAAGCGAAACGGAAATCTCTACGGGCAAATTTCAAACGGTAAACTCATCCCCGAAACCGTTTCTTACAAAAATCTTGAAATCGGACGCTTTGAAGTCACGCGCGCGCAGTTTTCCCAATTCGATCCGAACTACAAATTCGCGCCGGGAACGGAAAACTTTCCGGCGAATAATATCAGATTCGAACAAGCCCAAAAATACATCGCCTGGATTAATCGTTTGACGGGTTCGACATACCGTCTGGTAAACGAAATTGAGCAGGAAACAATTTACGGTTCACCGAGCGGGACGGAAAACACGCTGGACTACTGGGCAGGTTATACGGTCAACCCGGAGGACGAAGTCCGGCTTGTACCGTTAATTAAACAATTGCCGACGCTGCTCAAAGAAGTCGGTAGTTTCCAAGGCGTTGGAAACGGTGAACCAGTCTTTGATTTAGGCGGAAACGTCGCCGAATGGGTTAGCCCAGCAAACGGACAACAGCCGCTAATTCGAGGCGGCAGCGCTGACCTGCCGGTCGATGCGAAAATCAGATCGAGGAGACCGGCACCCGAATATGTTGGTTTTCGATTAGTCAAAGAGCCGCGGGCGTTAAATAATTCTGTAAAATAAGTTGACTCCGGCGCGGTGGTTTTAAAAATCTGTCATAACTGGAAACTATATTAAATGAAAAAAAATCAGTTTATTTCCGAACCGGTGGGTAAAAGCCGCCGCCACTTTCTCGGCGATTTGGTAAAAGGTGCGGGGCTTGTAGCCCTTGGAGGCGGTTTGACCAAAAATGTTTTTGCCAGAAAGACGCCCATTGAAAGCGCGCAGCGGTTCGGTTTTGTTATTCACGGCGGAGTGGGAACTCTGGCGCGAAGTGCGATGACGCCCGACCTGGATCGGCAGTACCGTGCGATATTAACCCAGGCTTTATCGGCTGGATATAATATTCTAAATAAGAACGGCAGCAGTCTGGACGCAGTCGAAGCAGCTATTCGCCTGATGGAAGATTCGCCGCTGTTTAACGCCGGGAAAGGAGCGGTTTTTACCGCCGCCGGGACAAACGAACTCGACGCTTCGATCATGGACGGCAACAATCTCAAAGCGGGTGCCGTCTCCGTTCTGAAACACATTAAAAATCCGATCAGCCTTGCACGGATGGTAATGGAACGCTCGCGCCATGTAATGATGGTCGGCGAAGGCGCTGAGACATTCGCTCGTCAGCAGGGCGTCCCATTCGTCCCGCAATCTTACTTTTACACTGAAAGGCGCTGGAAACAGTATTTGGAAGATAAGGCGGCTGAACAGAAAGAAAGGCGGAAAAATGCCGGAGTTGTAAATGAGGAATTTATGACCACGGGAAGCAGATTCGGAACGGTCGGCGCCGCTGCTCTGGATAAAAAAGGAAATCTAGCCGCCGGCACTTCAACCGGCGGACTGTCTTATAAAAAATTTGGGCGCGTCGGCGATTCACCGATTATCGGCGCCGGAACTTATGCCAACAACGAAACCTGCGCGGTTTCCGCAACCGGCGATGGCGAGTATTTTATCCGCGTCGGCGTCGCCCGTGACATCTCTGCCCTAATGGAATACGGCGGAAAATCTTTGCAGGAAGCGGCTCAAATCGCTATCGGCAAGGTCGGAAAACTCGGCGGCGAAGGCGGCGTTGTCGGCATCGACAAGAACGGAAACATCATGCATTTTTACAACACCGAAGGAATGTATCGCGGTCGCGCCGGTTCGGATGGAAAAATGATCGTCGAAATCTTTAACAATTAAATTCGTGGCTGAAGAATTTACCTTTTGCTTTCATTAAGGAGATCAATTAGTGGGTGTACTTTATACTTTTCATTCGTTGAAAATAAATCGTTTTGTGCTGCTTGGCATGACGGTGATTTTGCTGTTTCTGCAAACAAGCGCCCAGGAGCGTTTAATCGTTGTCGGTGGCGGGAAGCGCCCGAAAGAGGCAATGGCTAAATTCGTCGAGTGGGCGGGCAAGGAACAGGCACACATCCTCATTATCCCGTGGGCGACTTCTGAACCGGAAGAGAGCTTCGAGTATTTGAAAAAGGATTTGGTCGCTTTCAGCCCGAAGGAGATTGAACTTGCCCCGATTGCCCCGATGACCGAGGAAAAAAAGGTTAAATTCCTCAACCAGCTCAAAAACGCGACGGGAGTTTTTTTTACGGGCGGCGATCAGGTAAAAACGATGGAGGTGCTTAGGAATGACGATTCTCTCCTTCAGGCGCTAAAACAACAATATAAAAACGGAGTCGTTTTCGGCGGAACCAGCGCCGGGGCAGCCATAATGTCCACCCAGATGATTACTGGCGAAGGCGATTTTACAGTTATTGACGGCACCAAGGTTCAAACAAGCCCGGGTTTGGGGCTTCTACCAAACGACGTGATCGTGGATCAGCATTTTATCAAGCGGCAAAGGCAGAACAGACTTTTCGGGTTAATTTTGCAAAACCCCCAGAAATTTGGTATTGGCATTGATGAGGACACCGCACTGGTCGTCACTGACAACCGCTACGGAGAGGTTATCGGAGCGCGCCAGGTAATGACGGTAAACCCGCAGGATGGATCGCTGATTGTCCGCCTGCTCCAGCCAGGCGAATGGCTGGATCTGCGCAAGCGCGAGCCGATGAACAGGAAAGCTTTTAAACAAAATAATTAACGATTCATAAACAAGCTGATTATTCAGCAATTGATCATCAGAATAATTTTCCAAAGCAATTAAAGCGACGAACAGGGGCAGGCGGTCATTCGAATTTTTCTAAAACCCAACGGCGCGTGCCATTAAATTTTAAAGCTAGATTTCTTTCTAAACTTTTATTCAACAGAACTGCGCTGTCGGGTTCTTATCTTGTCGCAGGCTGGACAAGAAATCTTTCGGTTGAGGTAATTTCCTTCCAGAAAGATTTGCTGTTTTTCCTGTAATTTCAATTAGCCATTGCCAGAAACTTTCGCGATTTCGGGCAACAAAAAACGGAGGAATATCAATGAAAAGACCTAAGTCAGGATTTGAAGCCGTATCTATTTTAGCGGCACTGATTTTTTCCCTGCTTATCAGTCAAACCACTTTTGCCCAAACCGGCACTTCATCAGTAAGCGGCACGGTCACCGATCCCCAGGGCAATGTTATAACCGGGGCAACCGTGACGCTCACGAATCCAGATAAAAATTTTTCCCGCACCCAGGTCACTAGCGACAGCGGCGTATATTCTTTTAACGCTGTTCCGCCGGATACTTATATTATTGAGGTCAGCGCAGCGGGCTTTAAAAAGACGATTTTAAATGACGTTCAAGCGCTTGTCGCTAAGGCGACCGAGTCGAATGTGCAGCTCGAAATCGGCAGTGTCGGCGAATCCGTAACGGTTTCGGCTGGGGGCAGCGAATCGCTTATTAATACGCAGGATGCCAGCCTCGGAAATAATTTTGTTGCGCGGCAGATTACTCAACTTCCATTGGAAGCCAGAGACGTCACGTCGCTCCTGACCTTGCAGCCGGGCACAACCCGCGAAGGCTATGTTGCCGGAGCGCGCGCCGATCAATCCAACGTAACGCTCGACGGTGTCGACATCAACGAAGCGCAGACGAACCAGATCGCAAATTCTAAAGGCGGAACCGGATCGGACGCCATGAGGTCATTTTCCGAACAGCCTGACGCCGGTACGGTGCTTCGGCTCAACGGAGAAGCGATAGAAGAATTCCGCGTTACTACCACTAACCCCAATGCTTCGCTCGGACGCTCATCCGGTGCGCAAATTTCTTTAGTAACCAAGAGCGGCACTAACAGATTCAGCGGAACAATTTTTGAATATAACCGTGATACGGCTTTTACGGCTAATGACTTTTTTAATAATCGGAGCGGGCTTCCCCGCGCTGAGCTGAAACGCAACACTTTCGGTGGCGCCATCGGCGGTCCGATCGTCAAAGACCGCGCGTTTTTCTTCTATAGTTACGAAGGACGCCGTGACCAGAGCGAAACTACGATTATTTCCAGAGTTCCGACCGCCAGTTTGGGTCGGGGCGAAGTTAGATATTTCAGCCCGTCCGGCGGGATTACTACCCTGACTCCGGCAAATTTAGCGACTATTTTCCCGGTTACGGGTGGGGTTAACCCGCTTGTCGTCGCCGCGCTCAAAGACGCAGCCGCCAAATATCCCGCTAACGATAATACAATCGGAGACGGGTTAAATGTTGCCGGTTATCGTTTCAATGCGCCTCTGCCGGTTTCACTTAATTCACATATCGTCCGGTTTGACATAAACCTTACTTCCAAGCAGCAGTTGACCGCCCGCGGACAACTTCAGCAGGACGTGTTCGGCGGATCAAGGCTTTTTCCCGATACCCGATCACAGGATAACTGGTCACATCCCTGGGGAATAGTACTGGGACACATCTGGACGATAAACAACAATTGGGTCAATAATTTCCGGTATGGAATAACACGCGAGGCTTTCACATCCCTCGGCGATTCGCAGAAAAACGAGATCTATTTTCGCAACATCTTTTTCCCCGTCAACGACTCCCGTGAACTTTCCCGTAAGACGCCGGTTCAAAATATAGTCGATGACGTGTCATGGATTAAGGGAAACCACAACATCCAGTTCGGAACGAACATTCGTATCATTCGCAATCAGCGGACTACCTATTCAAACGCCTTCGACACCGGTTTTACAAATCCTACCGGCTACGCCGGCAGCGGAAACGTTCTGGTAAATGCTGTAAATGCATTTGCCCCGATCGGCAACTCTTCTTCCGCCTCGGATGTTCGAAATGCTGTCGCAGCCCTGCTTGGAAGATTAACTGGTTTAACGGCGCGCTTTACCTTTGACCGTGACGGCACTCTGCTTCCGGCAGGCACTCCGAGCGAGCGCGAATTTGCCACCGAGGAATATGACTTTTATGCACAGGACGTCTGGAAAATCAGACCGAATCTGACCTTAACTTATGGTCTTCGTTACGGAATCAGCCGTCCGGTTTATGAAACGAACGGTTTTGAAACAAAACCGAATATTTCGCTTTCCGAGTTTTTCCGTCGAAGGGTTGAGGGAGCAGAAAAAGGTGTTCCCTATAATGAATTACTTTCTGTTGATCTTTCCGGTCCCGCTAACGGGCGCTCGCCGCTCTACAAATGGGATAAGAATAATTTTCAGCCGCGTATCGCTTTAGCCTGGTCACCAAACTTTAAGAGCGGATTTCTAGGCACACTCTTTGGCAGGAACGGTCAATCGGTGATTCGCGGAGGCTTCGGCATCACAAATGATTATTACGGTCAGCAATTAGCCGTGGCTTTTGATTTAAACAACAGGCTGGGTTTTTCGTCTTCTGCCGCGCTCGGCGCCGGATTTTGCAGCGTCGAACCAGTAGAGAGGTTGTGCCCGCTTTTTACCGGATTTAATCAGGATGTCAGGAGTTTGCTAAAGCAATTTAACATTCCTGTGCCGAGCAACTTAACATTTCCGCAGGTTGGATCGACATCTGCCAGCAGTCTAAATGCACAGTCGTCAATTGATGAAGACCTAACGGCTCCGAATCATTATAGCTGGAACCTTACCTATGAACGTTCACTGCCTGCCGGGCTCGTAGTTCAGGCGTCCTACATTGGACGTGCCGGACGCAATCTATTGGCGGCGCGGGACGTGGCAATTACAAATAATCTGGTTGACCAGAAATCGGGAATGGATTGGTATACGGCAGCAGGAATGCTCGAAGAACTGCGAAGTCGCGGAACTCCTGTTTCACAAGTTCCAGCAATTCCATACTTTGAAAACCTGTTCTACAATTCGTCCACCTTTACCGCTTTCCGCCGTTTCCTGATCGGCTCAAACGCGGGTCGGTTGGCACAGGTAAATAATGCGACACAGGCTATTTACGGCGACGCTTTCTTCTTTAACGACAACGACTGGACGACGACTCAACAAGACATTGATGGTGCGCTGCTTGATGGCGGACTATCACGTGTATTTTATCATCCGCAGTATGCAGCACTTTCCGCAATAGGTTCAATCGGAAGGTCCGATTATCACGCTGGTACGCTTTCAATTCGTCAAAGGCTTGGTGAATCATTGATTTGGGATTTTAATTACACTTTAGCTCATTCAATGGACGACGCCTCGGGTTTGCAGACGAGCGGAAATTACGGGACTTCATTTATCCTGAACCCCGTTCGACAGAGCGATAACTACGCGAACTCCGATTTCGATGTGCGCCATAGCATAAACATCAACGGCGTATGGCAAATTCCGGTTGGTCGTGGACGTTACTTTTTCAGTGATACCAATAAAGTCGTTGATGCTTTCCTTGGCGGATGGCAGTTGTCAGGCATCTATCGTTGGAACTCAGGGCTTCCGACCTGGTCGCCGTATGATGTTTTATACGCGACCAATTGGAACACTCAGAGCAGCGGGGTGCGCATCAGACCAGTCCAATCATGTCCGACAAGAGGTACTGGTCCGGATGACGGTCCCAGTCTTTTCGGCTGCGATCGAGATTATGCTTACCAGAGCTGGCGGAGTGCAAGACCCGGTGAAACCGGAGACCGTAATGTAATCAGAATGCCGGGATATGTAAGCCTGGATCTGGGGCTTGCCAAATCCTTTAAGATGCCCTGGGGTGAAAACCATCAACTGCAAATTCGTGCGGAAGCTTTTAATGTAACGAATACGCAGAGACTGGGTGCACCAGTCAATCAGCAGTTAGAGGTCGATCCGCAATATAATAATGCTCCTTTGGATTTTTGGAATTTTACGAAGATCCAGGGAACGCCGCGGGTAATTCAGTTCGGGCTGAGATATAGTTTCTAATATTCAGTATCAAGTCCGATATTTTAAAGGGGGTGCGGATAATAACCCGCACCCCCTTTTGTTCAAATAAAATGTTTGGCAATTTACATTCAGTAACTATAGATTCAAAAATCCGGAGCCAGGTGAAACGAAATAGATGGACATATATAGTGTGGATTCTAACTACCGTTCTTTTCGGACTTGCTTCCCGGTCCGGCTCACCTCTGCTTCCTGAACTAATCAAACAGTACGGTGGCGATATTCTTTGGGCATTAGTTGTTTATCTGACAATTGCTTTTCTCTTTCCGCACTTCTCGATTATAAGAGTTGCAGCAATTGCAGGGCTCTTTAGTTTTTTGATTGAACTTAGCCAGTTGTATCATGCCCCTTGGATTGACCAAATTCGGAAGATGCGGTTAGGAGGACTATTACTTGGGTTTGGTTTCCTGTGGAGTGATTTAATCTGTTACTGTGTTGGAATCAGCATAGGAGTGTTTTTGGAATGGATTCTTGAGCGTCGAAACCTTTCAAATTAGAGTAAAATGCTTTGGATTTACGGTCTCATAAAGGAGCATTTATGAGCCAATTTTAAGGATTTCTTCACAATGGCAAAATTTCTTTTCACAATTCAGGATACATTTCAGATTGAAACTGTGGGCTTGATTGTGGCAGTCGATATAAAAATAAAAGATGCCAAGATAAAGAAGGGCGATGAAATTGAGTTACGTTTGTCTGAAGGAACGTCAATGATAACTAAGGTCGAAAGCATACCAATGGTAAATCCCTATGATCCTGAAAGACTATTCTCTTTTGCTTTACCTAAAGGTATAAATAAAACAGATGTACCAGTTGGAACAGAAGTTTGGTCACATCCATGACTGTTTCGAAAACGCCCTATTATGAGACAGGTTATCTTCTATTTTCATTGGCTTGTTTATGGGACAAATCTTATCCTGTTTAATTGTCCGGAAAAGGGAGTTTCTTAGGATTTGCTACCCTTTGATTAGTGGAAATTAAAATCTTGCAGAGTCTTTATTCCCCGGCAAAGGCTGTCAGCGCAGTAACCGCAATTTGCCTGCATTTTGCCCATCTTTCTGTTTATCAACTTGCCGCGGGTTTGTTTTTGATGCTTCTGAATTTGATTGGGCGCGACTTTGATTGACTGCAATAAGTCAATTAACAAGCATAGTAGAAAACAAGTTCGCCAGCATCTTGTCACTACTGCCGTAAAATTCCCGCTTTTATTGATTACGATCAATTATTCTCTCCGCATAATAAGAAAACCTTAACGAAAATTGGCGTCAAAACAAGTGCCGGTTTTCGACAAAATTTATATACCAATTTATAATTTTTGGAGTATGCCTCATCATCCGCCGTTTATTCTGCTCGACGAAAAATCCGGCGTGCCGCTTTACCGCCAGATTTACGAGAGCGTTCGTCGCTCGATTTTAAACGGCGAGTTTCATCCGGGAAGACAACTGCCTTCATCACGCGAATTGGCAGCGCAGTTAAACGTGTCGCGGCTCACCGTAGTCAACGCTTACGATCAGCTTTTGGCGGAAGGTTATCTCGAAAGCCGACAAGGCGCAGGCACCTTTGTCGCCGAGCATCTGCCGGAAGACTTTCTGCAATCGCCGCCGATCAAGCAGCAAAAAAACAGCGCAAAAACTTCCCCGCGTCAAATGCTGCTTTCTAGATACGGCAGAAATGTCCTTCAGGAAAGCGGCACGATTTTTCACTACAACCGGGCGACACCGCCAATTCCGTTTCAGCACGGGCTTCCGGCGATTGACGAATTTCCGTTCGACGTTTGGATTAAACTCGCCAATAAAAGTTACCGCACGCTAGAACGACAGAAATTCGGCTACGGTGATCCGGCTGGATTTCTCCCTTTACGCGAAGCGATCGCGGCGCACTTGAAATCCATACGAGGCGTCAACTGCGCGCCGGAACAAGTGATTATCACCGGCGGCGCGCAGCAGGCTTTCAATTTAATCGGCAGAATTTTTCTGGAATCGAAAACGGAAGTCTTGATCGAAAACCCCTGTTATTTCGGCGTCAAACAAGCTTTTCAATCTTTTGACGCGAAATTCATTCCGGTTCCGCTCGATGAAGACGGCTTCGATTTAACGGCGGCGTTAAGGCAAAGATCGAAAGCGCGGCTCGCCTACGTAACGCCGTCGCATCAATTCCCGCTCGGCGTGACAATGAGCCTGACGCGCCGCCTGCAACTGCTTGAATGGGCGGAAAAAACCGAAAGCTGGATTATCGAAGACGATTATGACAGCGAAATTCGTTATGAAGGTCGTCCGCTGCCGTCTTTGCAGGGACTTGACCGCGACGGGCGAGTTCTGTACGTCGGGACATTCAGCAAAACGATTTTTCCCGCTTTGAGGCTCGGTTGTCTGGTCGTACCGCCGGATTTGATTGAAATTTTTACAGCGGCTCAGGCTCTTTCAGGTTCTCATTCACCTTTGATTGAACAGGCGACGCTCGCCGAGTTTATCAGTGAAGGACATTTCGGGCGGCATATCCGGCGGATGCGGCGACTTTATGAAACGCGTCAGGAAATTTTAGTTTCCGAAGTTAAAAAGCAACTCGCCGGATGCCTCGAAGTCGAAAACCGGCTTTCGGGAATGCATATCATCGGCTGGTTGCCCGAAGGAATTGACGACAAATCGCTCGTTCAAAAAGCTGCGCTCGCCGGGGTCAAGACATCGGCTGTTTCAGCGCATTCGTTAACGGAAGGACAGCGTAGCGGCTTGATTCTTGGCTACACGGCAATTAATGAAGAGCAAATCAGGAAGGGAGTAATGCAATTAGCAAAAGTAATGGAAAGCTGATTAAAAATTCAGTTTCACTTTGAAGTTAAAGAAAATTGGATTAACTGTAACTTTAAAAACTGGCTATTGTTACAAAAGCTAACCCGGTTTAATTTTAATAAAATGCGAAACAAAAGTATATTAAGTCAGGCGAAAAAGGCTCAAAAATTCTGAGCATCGTTCATTTGAATATTTATGTCTGAAATTATCGAAAAAATTTCGCGGCGCGTTGATTCGGTTGACTTCCTGCGCGGACTGGTGATGGTCATTATGCTGCTTGACCACATGCGCGAATACGTTCACGCCGATACCTTTCGTTTCAGCCCGACGGATTTAACAAAAACGAATGTCATCCTGTTTTTTACGCGCTGGATTACTCACCTGTGCGCTCCGACGTTTGTTTTTCTCGCCGGAACCGGCATTTATCTGCAAAAAATGCGCGGCAAAACTCTCGCGGAATTGTCAAAATTTTTACTGACGCGCGGGTTGTGGCTGATCTTTTTGGAATTTACCGTTGTCAGATTCAGCCTGTTTTTTAATTTTGATTACAGTTTTTCCGGAATGGCGGAAGTGATTTGGGTGTTCGGCGTTTCGATGATCGTTCTCGCCGCTCTTATTCACCTTCCGGCGCGGATCGTTGCGTTTTTTGGAATCGCTATGATTGCCCTGCACAATTTGCTCGACTCATTCCAGGTTCCGCCCGCAACGTCAATGGCTTCGACGCCACCGCCCGATTTTTGGCAAAAATTGTGGCTTTTCCTGCACCAACCGGGATTCGTGCCTTTGTTCGGCAACGTAAAAATGTTTGTCGCGTATCCTTTGATTCCGTGGATCGGCGTGATGGCGGCAGGCTATGGGCTCGGAGTTGTTTATGACTGGGAAGTTGAGCGGAGAAGGAAATTTCTATTTCGACTAGGAATTTTGGTGACGGTTTTGTTTGTCCTAATTCGCGCAACGAATCTTTACGGCGATCCGCAAATCTGGCAGATACAGGAAAATCCGGTTTTTACGGTTCTATCTTTTCTGAACACAACAAAATATCCGCCTTCGCTTTTGTTTTTGCTGATGACGCTAGGTCCGGCAATACTGATTTTAGCCTTGGCTGACAAGATCAACGAGAACAGCGATAAGGGAATTTTAAGCCGCATTTTTATTACCTTCGGTCGCGTGCCGCTCTTTTACTTTATTTTACAGATGTTCGTTTCGCACGGTTCAGGTGTTCTGCTTAGTTACCTGGCAGGAAAGAGTACGGCATATTTGTTTTTTAATTTTCCGGCTTCATCGACTGATGCGCCGCCGGATGCCGGATTTCCCTTGTGGACAGTTTATGCGATGTGGCTTGCCGGGCTTTTGCTGCTTTACCCGCTTTGCGCCTGGTACGGGAAAATTAAACAAAGCAGGCGCGGTTTCCCTTTCAGCTATTTATAAAATCATTTTTTTGTTTTCAGCTATTTTATTAAAGATCGAAGAATAGGCTTCAATATAAAAAAAGCGCCTATAAGCTTATTCATTTTAATGGTTGTTCCTTACTGTTTCTTCGCCGGCTTAAACAAATCTCGAAAGGCTTTGAGCGCGGCTGGATGATAAATCGTCGAATGTTTTTCATCCGGCATTTTCTCGTAATGCCAATGGACGCCTGCAGGCGCGTTCTTTTCAAGAATCTCCGCGAAACTTTGCGTAATTTCCGCTGTATCATCGACGCTGCTCGCAAAATACAGCGTTTTGTTCAGTTTCGGATTCTCGCGCAAGCCTTTCGCCGCACTGTCAACCATTTTGTGATCGTTCCACCAGAGGCTCGGGTCAAAAGCAATATAAGTATCAAACAAATCAGGTTCGAGCAGAAAAGTTTCAACGACAAACAACCCTGCAAGTGATTCGCCGACAATCGCCTTTCCATCGGTCGTGCGATAACGCTCTTTTACCTGCGGCATCAACTCTTCGCGGATAAAACGTCTAAACGCCTTTGATCCTCCGACACGCTTTGCAATTGTTTTATCCTTTTCGTTTTCGGTCGGTCCGGTCATATCTCGGCGACGTTCCGTATTTTCAATTCCTACAAGTATGAACGGGCGCATCGTTTCGTTTCCCACTGAAACCTGAACCAGCCCCGCCACGTGCAGAAAATCTTCGGCGATTCCGCCATCGGGCATATAAAGGACGGGAAGCCGCGCGTTCGGAGATTCCTTGTAACCCGGCGGCAGATAAACATTGATGCGCCGCGTTTCATTCAGAACCCTGGAATTGATGGTGAAAGTTTCGCCGATGACCAATGACGCAGCTTTTTCAAACGAAGATGAAGTTTTCTGACCGTAAGCAATTGCGGCGAACGCCAATACAAAACACAGCGCGTAAAATCTCAAAAAATTTCGCATATCTTTTCAAATAATAAATAAAACTCCCACTAACCATTTTGCCTTCATAGCTACCACTTTAAAATCATCCTCGCGGAATTAGCCATTTGTTTTTTTGCCGACAGCAAGCTCGGTTTCCAAATTATTAACTATAAGGAAAGGTTCATTTTATTAACAAACAGTTTTTCTGCAATAGCCAATTTCCGACAGATGAATTAGTCCGGTTTCTGTTAAGGGATAAAATTCATTTTTGAAAATGGACTATTCAATTTAATCGAAACTGGCTATATTCTCTTTTTAATTAAAGAATTATCTTTACAATGAATTATTAAACTTTTAATCTCTGAGGATTAATACCCAGGGCGAATAATTTATCTCAAACAGCGGAAAAAAGTAAATAAATGGAAAAACTATTAAAAATATTAGGAACAATCATTTTTTATTCGTGCATATTAGCATTGAACGTTTTCTGCCAATCTTCAGTTCCGACGCAAAGCAAAACCGGTGATCCGAAACCGCAGATCATCAACATTTGGTCGGGCGTGCCTCCGGGAACAGAGAATTGGACTCAGAAGGAAAAAGTTATCGAAAACACTCCGGTTGGAACTGTTGTTTTAAACGTCGTCACGCCGACGCTGACGGCTTACCTGCCGGAAAAAAGCAAAGCTACAGGAACGGGCGTTATCATCGCTCCGGGCGGCTATTGTGTGGCGCTCGCCATCAGCCAGGAAGGCGACGCGGCGCGCCTTCTTCAAAGCAGAGGCATCGCGGCTTTCGTGCTTAAATACCGGATCATCGAAAAGAAAGAGGAAGGCGCACCGAAAAATCTGGACATGGACGAAGCCTGTAAATACGGCATCGCCGACGGCATTCAGGCAATCAAAGTTGTTCGCCAGCACGCCGCAGAATGGGGCATTTCTCCAGACCGAGTAGGCTTTATGGGTTTCTCTGCCGGCGGGATGGTCGCAAGCGGAGCACTTCTTCAGCCGGATGCTGCCGCTCGCCCAAATTTTGCGGCGCCAATCTACGGGGCGCCGTTTGGCAAAATGCCTGTAATTCCCGCAAATCTGCCGCCGGTTTTTATGGCTTGGGCGCAGGATGATGATCTGGCAAGCCGACCAATTATGAAGTTTTATGATGCGTTAAAAGCCGCAGGCAACAAACCGGAAGCGCACATTTTCAGTTCGGGCGGTCACGGCTTCGGCATTAAAAAACAAGGGACGACGAGCGACCACTGGATTGATGAGTTTTGCTTTTGGCTCGAATCGCAGGGATTAACCAAGCCCATCGCAAAGTAAATTTATGCCGTTTCCGCTTTGTAATTGAGTTTTGGGCATTTCCTGCGCCATCAAACGCAAATCTTCGCGCCATTTTTTCGTTTCGGATTTAGAATTTTGGGCGGCAGTATTTGTGAGGCGAAACTAAAAACAATAAAAATGAAATAAAAAGCGAGCAGGTTTTCGCGCGACTTTTGTTTTTGGTCATAGTTGATACGTAAAATTAACCTTCAAAATTATAAACACCACGCGTTTGCCTTTTGTGACTGATTGTTTCTCCTTCTTTAAGTTTTGCTGATTTACTTTCAGATACTTTTTATTGCATGTGTGTTTGAATGCTTCACTCTTGTGTAGTTATATAAGAAACCTTTGGAAAATAAAGGTTTTTGTACAGATTTAGAGACGGATAATTCAAACAATTATTCTTGCTGCTTACTTCTGAATTTGTTCGTTTGTCTGTCTGGATGCAATCAAACGATAAACAGCCTCCAGAGCTGGATCTTTCCCCTTAAAATACGCCTCGGCAGTTAGCTGGAGCGGCACTTGCGGACTTATTTCACGGCGGCGATCGCCGGGAGAACTAAGTTGCCATTTAACTGCTGTTAATTCTGCCATAACCTTACTATAGGGAAGCCTGACAGAGATCGGGTCGCCGTAAAGATTACAGCACTCACTGGTTGCTTCACCGACGAAAATCGGTGCCGTGAGGCGCTCAAGATCAGTAACAAAATTTCCAGTTGCGGAATAACTGCGGCGCCCGATAAGCACGTAGAGTTGATTGCCCGGCGTTCGAGTAAAAGCGACTAAGGTTCGCAAGAGTTCGGGATATAGTTGCGTAGTCCCGCCGTTGTTGTGTCTTAGATCGAGGATGATGTTTTTCGGTCGTGTCTTTTCGATTTCCGTCCACAATCTCCGCCCGAATTGAGAGAGTGCTTCACCGTTCCTTTCATTAACCAGATTGTTGACCTGCACGTAAAGCGCGTTGTGCTCAGGCAAAGGCGTTTCCCAATGCAGTTCCAGCGGTTGTCTCTGCATTTTGCTCAAGAATAGCGGCGGTTCGACATTAGGCGGCGCGACCATTCTGTCCATCCGCGGCGCGAGCGGAGCGGTCATGGTCGTTAAGGTCACAGTTCTGCTGTTACTGCCGTCCGCTTGCTGAATGGTTATGGGAACCGAATCGAGGGATTTAATCGCCCCCATTCCTTTCAGGAAATAGGCGCTTGCTAATCTCGCCGGACCTCCCCAGAGGTACTGCATATTCCCATCTACGCTGCTTGCCTCTGATATTTTTCTCAGCGCTTCTTCGCTAGGCATACTGCCGATTGAAGTAACACGCGACCCGATCAGATTCTTATATTCGTCGCTGGCATCAATAATAAAAATTCCTTCCGGAAAGGCATATAAATTGATCGGCAAATGCCGGTCATTAGGGGGATTAAAGAGAGCCACATGTCCTTGATGCAGAACCGCCAGCATTCTTCCCATTCCGAAAAAAATTTCTTCGTCTGACAACTTTGATACGTTTTTTTTCAAATCGCTGTAGCGACGTTCGAGTTCCGGCGGGAAAGGTTTGTCGCGATAGTCAGGATTAACGCGCTTTAATTCGCCGTAAAGAAAATCCAAATCATAAGCCCAGCCTTTTTCTCTCGACCAGCCGGTTGTGTCGATGCGCCCGATAAGTTCCAAAAACTCTGGATCGTCACGTAGCGAGGCGTAGTCAGAATCATCGTAGAGAGCGGTACGCAGGAAGCCGCGCCGTTCAAAAATCATGTGCTTTAAAAGGTCCAGCGCCGCCCGTTTGTTGCCGGCAGCCAGATAGCTTTCTGCAACCTTGTAACCAGACCAAACTTCCAAATCCCAGCCTAGCAATTTTCCAACCTGTTCATTGGCAACGGCGGCTTCGAGTGGTTTCTTTAGATTCAGTTTCGTGTCAGCGAACATTCGCCAGTTATCAGGGTCACGCGGATATTCACGAACGAGCTGTTCCAAGAGCGGCTCTACCTCGACGAATTTTTTTTCGCTGAAAAGCCGCCTGGCACGCAGTTTTGTTTCGTAATATGCTAACCCGTCCTTAGGCACAGTCATTAAAATCATCGGGGACGTTCCTGATTCGGGATTGTAATCAATTTGCGGATTGGACGACCGTTCAGTTGGCAGACTCTTTGGCGTAGCTTGCGCTAAAACGTCTGCGGCGCTTAAAAATATTAAAGAGAAAATAAAACAAATAGATAGAAAGTTTTTCATAACGCAATTAGCATTAGTACTTGAATTTGCCTATCTAACATTCTGAATTTAGTCCATGGGACAAATCTTACTTACTTTAAAAAAGAAGCCAATCAAGATTTAATTATCTCGATTGGCTTTACTTTATTTATTTTTATAAAGATTAGCAGTTGGTTCAGTAATGCTTTGAGGATGAACGAACTCGGCAGTATTAAATGTTCTTGCCTTTAAGGGAAGCGCTGGTGCTGGTTGATAATTAAACTGATGCTGATACTCGTTAAATTCGGATGTCTTTTTAGTTGGCAGAATACTTTCTCCAAACAAAAAGTAATAAAGCATTTGTGCTAATCCAACTACAAACCCAAGTAAAGGAACTACTAAAGGAAACGGGTGGTCAACGATAATGGCTAAAATAAAAGCCGGAACAAAAGAAAAGAAACTTAGAAAGGCTACTTTTGCTCCCTTTCTTAATTCTTCTCTTTTAATTAAAGGCAATCTTTCCTTCGGTTGAATAAAAGCCATTGAATCAGTTCTGAGAAACTGTGAAACACTAGCTAATTGCAAACCGCAACGAGAACAAAATCTTACTTCATCTGGTAATTGCTGCTGACCGCATCTTGGACAATACATCTAAACTTGCTCCTTGAAACTTGAAAAATGAACTCCGTTAAAAACATACGACTAGAAAAGAGTAAATGTTCACCAATAAGCAACCCCTGATTTAGGGCATCATGCAAAATTGATTTTGTCTCAAAAAGGATCCTTTTTAGGACAAATTTTAGCATAGCACCACAAGATTAGAACACTACCAAAAATTTCGCTCCTCGTCCGGCAAATCAGCCGAAAACTAAGCGCGTCGCCGGCGCATCAAAAGTTTTATATTTTTGAAAAAATTCGAAAAAGGGGCTGGAATAGAGGAGTTATGACTTTTAATTATATCGACGTGCTGTTGCTGCTGGTGATTTTGATAAACGCCGCGTTTGGCTGGCAACGCGGGTTTATTTTCGGTCTGCTCGACCTGGCGCGCTGGATCGGCAGTTTTCTCGCCGCGCTGTTTTTTTACCAGCCGCTTTCAAACTGGACGGAAGCGCTATTCGGCTGGAACGACAGCGTCTGGCGCGACCCGCTCGTTTTTATTTTTATCCTCGTCGCCGCCGGATTTTTTATTCAGTTTCTCGGAACGCTTCTTTTGCGCAGGCTTTCGCCCGAAACTCACCAGAGCCGCATCAACCGCACGTTGGGAATTTTAACGGGCGCAACCGGCGGCGTCATCATGGCGGCAATCCTTTCGGCAATGCTGTTTTCGATGCCGTTTGACGTGGACGGCTTTCAGGAAAATTTGCGCGACAGCCGCGCGGCTAATGAACTGGCAAAGGTAACGGACGAGATCGAATCGGCGCTTGCACCCGTTTTTCAGGAAGCCGTCACGCAAACGCTCAATAAACGCATCCCGACTGATCCCGAATCGAAAGAACAGGTCGCGCTGCCCTTTAAGGTCGAAGATGCTACGCCGCGTCCAGACCTGGAAGAAGAAATGCTTCGCCTCGTCAATCAGGAACGCGCCGCGCAAAATCTGCCGCCGCTCGCGCCCGACCCGGAACTGACGGAAGTTGCCCGCAAGCATTCGGCGGATATGTTTGCCCGCGGATATTTCGCTCACGAAACGCCTGACGGTAAAAACCCTTTTGACCGAATGCGCGAAGCAGACGTCCGCTTCAGAACCGCCGGAGAAAATCTCGCGCTCGCGCCGACTCTACAGATCGCGCACACCGGCTTGATGAACTCGCCCGGACACCGCGCCAATATTTTACGCCCGCAATTCGGACGCCTCGGCATCGGAGTTTTAGACGGCGGAAGACGCGGATTGATGATCTCGCAGGAATTTCGGAATTAGAGGATTTTTTACCACAGAGAGCACTGAGATTCTAAGAAAATTTAACAGGGATGAAGGGGATGGAAGGGATAATTTAATTAACAAATCTATTTCTTATCAGTTTTTATCAGTATTTATCCGTGTGCATCTGTGGCTAAAATTCTTTTTTCACCACAGATGCACACAGATTTAAAAGATTGAACACAGATAAATACCTTTTTCTTATCCCTTCTATCCCCTACATCCCTGTTAATTCTCCTCTCTGCTCTCTTTGGTAAAAGATTTATTTCAAAATCTGATCAACAGTTGCCTGCGTGATCGGGTGATAGCCGGGACGCGCTTTGGTATAGATTGCTTTGGCTCGTGCCGCGCCTTGTGAGGTTTTCACAAGTTCGGCGTACAGCGGGCGGACGAATTTGCGGCGACCGATCGAGGTCAAAAATTCTTCGAGCCGCGCGTCTGCCGGCGAATAATTATTTTTAATTGACATCAACAGCCATTGAAACGCGATCTCGGAATTTCCGCGCGTAGTCAGGTTAAACGCTTTGTCGAGTTCCGACATTTTCGCCGCGCCCAAATCCTGCGGCAAAGAATTTAAAAACCTGAGCCATTCCTGCGTCGTCCAGACGGAAGTTTGAATGTCTTTTGCCGCGCGTTTGCCGTTCGCAAATTCCTGCGCCAGCGTTTCGATGCGAGCGAAAGCTTCTGACTGCACAACGGGAACGTTTTTCGGCAAGCCCGGTTTATAAATCCATTCGTCAACGTCCGCGCGAGAAACCTGCGGATTTTGGTCAATCAAATTTTTTTGCAGATAATTTACAAAAGTTTCCGTGGTGATGCTTTGAAAAGCGTGGCTGTCGAAATAACCGCGCAAAAATTTATCGAATTTGGCGCGCCCGACCGATTCTTCCAGATGCCGCCAGAGCAGCGAGCCTTTTTCGTACGGGACTTCGGTCATTCCGTCATCGGGGTCGCGCCCTTTCAGATCAACGTGCAGAATTTCGTCACGGTCTTCGAATTCGGCGAGATTTCCGGTCAGTACGCCGCGCCCGAGAACCGTTTCCATATCGCGACGTGGTTTTCCATAAAGCTCTTCCAGAATGCGGCGTTCGATATAGGTCGTCGTGCCTTCGTTGAGCCAAAAATCGCTCCACGTCGCATTGGTCACCAGATTTCCAGACCATGAATGCGCCAACTCGTGCGCAACCAATGACACCAGACTTCTATCCCCGGCAAGAATCGTCGGCGTGGCAAAGGTCAGCATCGGATTTTCCATTCCGCCAAAAGGAAAGCTCGGCGGCAGCACCAGCAGATCATAACGCCCCCAGCGATACGCGCCGAAAAGTTTTTCCGCCGCTTCGACCATTTTTTCCGTGTCGGCTAATTCGTAAGCCGCTTTGTCGAGCATCGCCGGTTCCGTGTAAACGCCCGTTCGTTTTCCGAGGCTTTTAAACTGTAAATCACCGACGCTGATGGCGATCAGATACGGCGGAATCGCGTGCGTCATCCGAAAACGATAATCGCCACCGCGCGCCGAATTATTTTGCTCGTTTCCCTCGGCGCTCATCACGGCTAACAAACCTTTCGGCGTGCGAACGTGCGCCGAATAAGTGACGCGAACGCCCGGCGAATCCTGAATCGGAATAAACGAACGCGAGTGGATCGCCTGCGCCTGGGAAAACATATACGGCGATTTTTTTCCGGCGGTCTGCTCCGGCGTCATCCACTGCAAACCGGAAGCGTTCGGGCTGGTCGAATAATAAACGCGAACGAATTTCGTGCCCGAAGGCATTGTGATTGTCAGCGGCGCGCCCAAAATTTTATCCGCCGCGCCGAGTTTGAACTGCGCAGCGGAAAAATTATTGCCGCTTGTGGAAGTTTCGACTTTTTCGATCTTCAAATCGCGCGTGTCTAAAATCAAAGTTCCGAGCCGCTCCGTGATGGGCGGATTCCGCTCAACTGTCAGAGTCGCCGTGCCGCGCAGAATTTTCTGGTCAAACAGAACGTCCCAGTCCAAATCGACGTGCGTGACGCGCGTTTGCTGCGGGTTAGAAAAGGAATGAATATCCTGCGCGAAAGTTTGATTCATAGCCGTTTCCTGCGCGTAACCGGCTGTGGCGGCGAGCGCGATACAAAAGATCATCGATAAAATTTTCAGGTTTGTAAACATTTCAGTGAATTTCTCCGTGGGAAATTTATCATTCGGTTTTATGAGATTATAAATTCAGTTTGCCAAATATACGATGCGCGGCGGCAACCGTCTTGTTGGATTTTTTAATCTTTCACAGTCGCTCAGTTTTGCATCCGTTATCTTCCAAAACGCCCGCGTTTGCGCTATGAATTTTCTTTCATCTCATCCCAGATTTTATGACCGTGCGTTTCAGGCAGGAAAAATGTGCCGATGATAAATGTTATGGCGGCGACAGCTATCGGGTAAATCAGTCCCGCGTAAATATTTCCAGTCCAGGCACAAGCCAGCAAACCAATCGTCGGAAGCAAGCCGCCGAAAACACCGTTGCCGATGTGATAGGGCAGCGACATTGACGTATAACGAATTTTTGCCGGGAATGCCTCGACGAGATAAGCGGCAATCGGAGCGTAAACGAGCGTGACGAAAATCAATTGGATAAAGATTAAGAGAATCATCATCGGCATGTTAACATTGGGCGCGTTTGTCACAGGCGTGTGCGTTTGATTTCCGTTTGCGTCGGTTGAAATCGTCACCGGCGAAAGTTTCGGCTCGCCCGTTATTTTGTCTGCTGTTGATTCAATCGCCGCGACATTGTTTCCGGCGAAATGAACCATCCCTTTGTAGAGCGGGTAATAGAAAATAACTGCCAGCAGACAGCCTGCGAGCATGATCTTTTTGCGCCCGATACGGTCAGAGAGCCAGCCGAAAAAAACGAACAAAGGAATTGCCAGCACAATCGCAATGGCAATGATGTAGCTCGCTTGGATGCGGTCGATCTTTAAAACCGTCTGCATATAAAACAAGGCGTAAAATTGCCCTGTGTACCAAACGACGCCTTGCCCGGCGGTCGCGCCGAACAGCGAAATCAAAACTCGTTTGCGATTTTCGGGATTGGCAAAAGCATCGTAGAGCGGTCGCGCCGAAGCCATCCCCGAAGATTTAATGTGCTGGAAAATCGGCGACTCCTTCATCCGCATTCGCACGTAGAGCGAAACGATTACCAGAAAAATCGAAATGATAAACGGAATGCGCCAGCCTGCCGTGAAACTATCTGCGCCGAAGGATTGACTGCTCATCAGATTCTGCAATCCGATGATGACAACCAGAGAAATCAGCAGACCGAAGGAAGCCGTAATCTGAATAAAACTTGTGTAATATCCGCGCTTAGCGTCCGGCACGTGTTCAGCGACGTAAACCGCCGCGCCGCCATATTCGCCGCCAAGCGCCAACCCTTGAAGCACGCGAACGACAATCAGCAAAATTGGAGCGAGAATTCCAATCTGACTATAGGTCGGCAAAAACCCAACTGCGGCGGTCGCACCACCCATCAAAAGCAGCGTGACCAAAAAGGCATATTTTCTGCCGACCAGATCGCCGATGCGTCCGAAAAACAACGCGCCGAACGGACGCACGATAAAGCCGATGGCAAACGTCAAAAGCCACATGATGTAAGCGACGTTTTCATTTCCGGGCGGATAAAAAAGCGGCGCGATGATCGTCGTCAGACTTCCGAAAATATAAAAGTCGTACCATTCGATAACCGTTCCCGCGCTTGATGCGCCAATGACCTGCCACAACTGGCTCGCGCCGATGTTTTCGCCATTCTGAATTCTCTGTTCGGATGATTCTGCCATTCAATTCTCCAAAGATTTTTATTTGTAAAAACAATGTCAACGCAGGCTCGCGTTGATTTTTTGAATAAATTCGTCAATTTTAGCATTTTCGATCCAGCGCAGGACGATGACGAGATCGTGTTCGGGGTCAACGTAAATGACGTTCGTACCGTTTCCGACATGCGCAAAGGCTGTGGCGGGTGCGCTCGGGTAAAGTTTTTTGTCGGTGTTTAAAAACCAGTTCATAAAGCCGTAGGTCGGCTGCGCTGACGTCGGTGTTTTAGCCTGGCGGACGAATTCGGCGGAAAGAATTTGTTTGTCGTTCCATTTGCCGCCGCGCGCTGTTAAAAGTCCGAAGCGCGCCATGTCTCGCGCCGAGATAAACACTCCGCCGCCCCAGTGCCCGCCACCGCTGATGGATTGAATTATTTTCCCGTCAATCACGACGAAAGAATTTTCGTAGCCGAACCAGCGCCAGGTGTCGGACGCGCCGATCTCGTCCATCACGTATTCTTTTAAAACTTCGGGCAAAGGTCGTCGCCAGACGTTCAAAGCGGCAAGCGCCAGCGCATTAACGCGCACATCGTTGTATTCATAAACCGCGCCCGGCGCATTTCGTTTGCGGTTGAGCCAGTTATTCGCGTCCTTATCCGGGCGATCCGCCCAATCCGGTTTGTTCCACAAAGTGCCTTCCCAATCGCTCGTCTGCCGCAGCATTTGTTCCCACGTAATTGAACGATTGTGCGGGGTTTCAAAAAGATCGAGCGTTTTGGATTTTCCGAACTTTTCCGCGTTATCAAATTTTTCGTTTCCGTTGTAAACAATTGTCGGCGCGGCATAATCGCGCACCGGGTCCTGCAGACTTTTAATTAATTTGCGGTCAAAAGCTGCCGCGACAGTCGCCGACAAAAAACTTTTCGTTACGCTGAATGTCATATCCACACGATCGGGTTCGCCCCATTCGGCGACGATGTAACCGCCGCGCAAAATTATTCCCGTCTGCTCGCCGCGGTCTTTAAAAACGCCGACGGCTTCCCCATATGGCTCACGCCCGAAAGTTTGATAATGCGCTAACTCCAGGTTGCGCGGCAGTTTCGCTTCGTTTTGAATGGCGAAAGCAATAGCTTCTTTTAATTTCGCTTCGTCAAATTTCGACTGCTCGGTCGTCGTGTGCTGCCAGTTTCCTTTTGGCGGAAAATAATTTTTCCGATTCTGGGCAAATGAAGATAAAACGGCGGCGAGTAGAAAAATGAAAACAATCAGAGTTTGCCGGGAAATTCGGTGTTTCATAGATTTAATTTTTTATTCAACGGAAGATCGGTGTGAAATTAGGTGAGATTATCAATGAAAATTTGCGGCTTGCCAAATCAGCAGGAGCAGGCTTTTATTTTTTTCATAAAAAAAGCCCGCACGCCTTTTCCGGCTAACGGGCTTTTTTAATCTTTGTTAATTATAAATATTAACTGATTTTTTTAACGGGCATTTCCTTGCCGTCAGAACCGCGAATGAATTTTCCGGTTTTAAATGAAGTATCGTCAAAGATAAATTTGTCCACGCCGTTTCCCGTATCTTCGGATTCGTATTCAAGAACGCCCTGACCGCTGTAAAAAAAGATCATCGTTCCGGCGCCTTTCGCCCATTTCAATTCGAAAGCCGTTTTGATGGGTTTAACGGTCGCGGTCGTGCTGCCGACCTGAAAAGTTCCCTCGAAATTCCCGTCTTCGTCGGAATTATTCGAAGCGTTTTCTTTCTGCGAGGCGGCGTATTCTTTGAAATATTTCAAGAGCGTGTCGCCGCTTTTGTATTTGATGTCGGAAATTTTCCACGCGCCGTTTTCCTGCACCATCAGGTAAGTGACGGTTTCTTTGAGGGTGGAATTGACGAAATTAACGGGAACGGTCGCTTTTGTGCCTTCGATTTTAGCGGGACTGACGACGAGATTTTTAATATCCGGATCCTGCGTGTTGTAAAAAATATCGAAATCAATGACGCCGATCTCGCCCTCGTGCGTGGTCATATCTTTCCAGATCAGATCAGCCAGATTTTTATTAAAATATTTATCGAGTTTCTTGCGGCTTTTGCTGCTTACAATGCCGTCTTGGCTATTATCTTTAAAATCCCGCGCGTGGGCTGCGTAAAGATCCTTAATGACCGTGTCGGGCAAAACTGCCCGCTCGCCCGTTTCAGCCGACTGATTGGCGTCCGGTCCGCCGAAAGCGGCAGTTTCCTCTTGATTTGCACCAACGGAATTGGTGGTATTTTCCGTCGAAACATTGACTCGAGTTTCTTTGGTTGCCAAAGAACAACCCACGGCGAAAAACAATAAAATTGCCAGAGAAAGGCTCTTTGCGATATTCATATTTTTAAATTGTTTCCTTAGTGTTTTGCAGAATTTATTATTAAAACTGATCGTTTGCATATTATCCTGATTTCAGGATTTATCAAATTAAAAAGACGCCCGCAAACGCAAGAATTTGCCGAAAGAAAAAAGCCCCGCTGGAATTTTTCCGAACAGGGCTTTGATAATTAAATTTGTTTTTTGTATTTCTATTTTGCGCCAAATAATTATAAATAATTTAGAGCGCCGCGCAGTTGTTGATTTTTAATTTCTGGACGAGCAGCGGAGCATCCGGATTGAATTTGGAATCGTCCCAACCCGGTCTTTTCCAGACGGTGCCGTCTTCAAACTCAACGCGGTCAATCATAATATCAACGGCGAAATTTTTTTTGCCCTTTTCGCCGTCGGAATTATCCGCCGACGAAGCATCCACCACGTTGACGGGCGGCAAATGGCTGACGATCCTCATCGTTTTGCCCGCGCCGGGTTTGATTTTTTCCCGGCAAAAAAAACGCCGGTTGGATGCGCTCTGCGGCAAATTCACATCTTTGACGGAAAGATATTCCCAGACAAAGGATTTTACCGCTTTTTCGTGCAGATTTTTCACCTGCATCTCGTAAAGAAAAATATTTCCCTTATCAGGCTCAGCGGCTTTGGCGGCATTGGCTTCGATTCTCGCTAGGTCACGGCTCTGTTCCTCGATAGATTTTCCCTTTGGATTCAAGGTTCGGGGGTTGGTTCGACTCAGCGGGTCAGGGCGATTTACCGGATCATTTGGATCAGTCAGATTGCGGTTGTCGAAAAAATCTCGGTCGTCAGCTACCCGCTGCAGATCGTACATGCTCCAGTTGAATTTAACGACCTCAATCTTAACGGCATCCTGCGCTGTAAGTGGACCGACAAATACAAAAAGCATCAAAACCGCTGAAAATATCGTTGCTTTCATTTTTTTACCAAACCTCCTACGGGAGAAGCTAAACGAAAAAAACTTTTTTTAGACGGGGTGCTTTTATACTCCTTTTTTGTGTTTCCTGTCAATAAAAGCGCGGAAAATGCGGGCAAAAACATTTTTTACCACAAGTGCACGAAGGACACAAAAAGAGAATTAATCAAGAACGAATATGTAGCAAGGGATAAATTTATTTTTTCAATCTTTTCTTTTATCCCTTGCATCCCCTTCATCCCTGTTAACTCTTTCTTTGTTTCCTTGCGGTAAAAACTTTCCTGCCAAATTATTCCTTGTCTCTTCCGTGTGCATGGGCAGGCGGCGAGGTGGCTTCGACAGCGGTAAAAGTTTCCAGAATTTTATACGTGTGCGAAGCGCCTTTTGGCACGACCCACGAATCGCCTTTTTCCAGCAAAACCATTTGCCCTTCGCTGTGCAACTCGGCGCGTCCCTTGATGACGAAACCGACGGTTTCATAATCGCGCCGCACAGGTTCTTTATCGTCTCCCGGTTCTTGTTCTTCCCACAAACGCATCGCCAGATGCACGCCCGACGCCAGATATTTTTGTCCCATATCGCCGTGCGGCGAATTTTTGGAATCTACTTTGATAATGGTTTTATCGCCCATTTGCCAATTCTCTCCTTTATTTTTTAGGTTCCTTTGACATTTCATCCGAGCCGGATCAATAAATCGACCGGATGAAATAAACTCAAATATTTCTTTGACAATTTCTCGTATCTCGCAAAGATCATTCGATAATGGTTGATTATACCGATAAAACGTTCGGTCAAGCGAAGTTTGCGGTGCAGGTGACGATCAATTTCCGCCGGAAAATTCAAATTATATCGGCAAAATTATCTTCCATTTTACGGAATATATAGGTCGTCAAAAAGAAAAGCGCGATTGTCAGCGCAGCCGAAATTGAGAGATTTAACCAATCGAACGGTCTGCCGAAACAAGCCGCCCGAAAAGCCTCGATCAATCCCGCAAGCGGATTCAAAAGCAGCAGCCAGCGCCATTTTTCCGGTATCAGGCTCAACGGATAAATTATCGGAGTAATAAATAATCCTAACTGAATAAAAAAAGGCAGCGCGTAGCGAACATCTCGATATTTAACGTTTAAAGCAGCCGCCCACATTCCGAGCCCGATCGCCGAAAGCGAAACCAATACGATCAAAACAGGTATCATCAGGAGGTTAATCGTCGGACTGATCTGGTAATAAAACATCATTAAAATCAGTAAAACGAAAGATATCAGCAAATCGAGAAGACCAGCTGCGGCGGTCGCGACGGGAATGATCATTCGCGGAAAATACACTTTAGTTATCAGAGTCGAATTTACAGTCAAGCTGTTTCCGCTGTTGATGAGAGCATTTGAAAAAAATGTCCAGAGAATAAGCCCGGAATAAGCGAATATTGGATAAGGCTGATCGTCGGAAGGAACGCCGGTTAATTTTCCGAAAAACAGCGTAAAAATTATCATCGTAAAAAGAGGCTGCAGGATCGCCCAAGCCGCGCCCAGCAAGGTTTGCTTATAGTGAACCTGAATGTCGCGCCTTGTCAGGACATACAGTAGATCTCTGTAATGCCACAGTTCAGAAAAATATTGCAAAAACCAGCTCCGTTCAGGTTCGATGACAACTAAAGGCTGTTCCGGTCGGGAATTTTTTCGACCCGCGGGTAATTTATTTTTTGAGACGGCGCTATTTGTATCAGGAAGAATTCGCATAATATTTTTTGAAAAAATTTTGAGATACGCCGCAAGCATCAAAAAGCTGTGACCGGCTTTTTTCCATTCCCCTTTGCTCAGCATCGAAAATATCTGCTTTAAGATCTTTTTACCGTATAAATACAGGTAATATCTTTTGCCGCTTTTGAGAGCCTTTTTGTAATTTGAATCATTTTTAACATATTCTTTCTGCCCTTCAAAAACCTTTAAAATGTTTTTCAGCATCTGAATATAATCGGCGGACATGCTTTCGTTATGCTGACGATATTCACAGACGATTTCGCCATGCTGAAAAATCGGAAACCGGCGCGCTAGGCGCAAATAAAGCTCGTAATCGGCGGTCGAATTTATCGCCGGATCGAATGCGGCTGTTTTTTCGAAAATTTCGCGGCGATACATGACGTTTGCGGGCGCCCAGATGTAATTGTTTTCCAGCAGCGCCCGGTAATGATCCGAGCTGTTATCAATCGAAGGCTGCCCGATAAATTTGAGCGCATCTCCCTTATGATCAATATAGCGGCAAAATCCCGAAACAAACGCGCATTCGGGATATTTCGCAAACGCTTTGACGCCGATCTCCAGAGCCTGATGAAGCAGCCTGTCGTCCGAATCCAGAAAAATTATGAATTCGCCGCTGCTTTCCTTTAATCCTCTGTTTCGCGCCGCGGCTAAACCTGAATTGGGCTGTTCGATCAATCTTACGTCACAGTATTTACGGGCGATTTTTGACGTTTCGTCGGTTGAGCCGTCATTGACCACGATGATTTCGTGTTTTTTATACGTCTGAGCAAGAACGCTCTCGATCGCTTCGCCCAAAAAATGAGATTGGTTGTAACACGGAATCACGACTGAAACTAAGCCCGGTTCATTCATGCAGATCTGACCTGATAAAAATTAATATCTTTCCTGTTTCTAAAGATTTCTGCGGCAATCTGATTTTTTATATTTTCAGGTTGATGATTTTTAACATTTAACAGTCAGGAAAACAAGGCTTTTTCGCCCCGGAGCGAAGCCGCATTTATTATTCGTGACCGCCTGCAAAATCAACGTTTAAGTTTTTATATTTTTCGCAAAATTACCTTGTATTTTTCGCCGGATATGAAGAAACTTACATACGTACGAAATATTCAAATTGATCACTCTCCGCTAATTTTTATGAAACCAGTCATTTGCGTCGAAAATTTAAGCAAACAATATTCGATCGGCGACGCGCAAAAATCCTACACGATGCTGGGCGAACATCTGGTTGATTTCGTCAGTTCGGCGTTTAAAAGTCTTAAAGGAAATAATAATCACGAGAAAACCAGCGTCTGGGCTTTGAGCGATGTGAATTTCCAGGTAAATGAAGGTGAGGTTTTAGGATTTGTCGGGCGCAACGGCGCGGGCAAATCAACGCTTCTTAAGATAATCTCCCGCATTACAAAACCGACAACGGGAAGAATCGAATTATTCGGACGCGTCGGCTCGCTTTTGGAAGTCGGTACGGGCTTTCATCCGGAATTGACGGGACGGGAAAATATTTTTCTGAACGGCACGATTCTGGGGATGAAGTATCGCGAAGTGGCACGAAAATTCGATGAAATCGTCGCTTTCTCTGAAATAGAACAATTTCTCGATACGCCCGTCAAACATTATTCTTCGGGAATGTATACGCGGCTCGCTTTCGCCGTCGCGGCTCATCTCGAACCGGAAATTCTAATCGTCGACGAGGTTTTATCGGTCGGCGACACGAAATTTCAGAAAAAATGTCTGGGCAAGATGGAAGAAATAAGTCATGAAGGACGCACCGTTTTGTTTGTCAGTCATGATATGGCTGTCGTTCGTCAATTATGCGACAAAGCGATCCTGCTGGATCACGGAAAAATTTGCGGCGCGGGCGCAGCAGCCGCAGTTTTGTCGCAGTATATAAAAATGAACGAGGAATTCGTCTCGGAAAAAATAATCAGCGAATACGGGATTGAGCTCTGCAATATAAATCTTCGGGATTTGAAAACGGGTGAAATGACGATCTCACCGATCTTTAATCAAAGCTATGATTTAAATGTTGAAATCAATGCCCATCAGCCTTTGACCGACGCGGCGATCTATTTCCGATTGTATGACGAGTTCGGAATTCTGGTTTCGAGCATCTCTACTTTCGAAGAAGGCGTCGAGCCTTTTTTGCTCAGCGGAACGATGAATATCTCGTTTCCCCTGCCGAAAATCCAGTTATTTCCCGGCAATTACAATGTATCGCTGATCGTCAGCCGTTTTAATGACAAAGATTATCTCAACGCGGAAAGATGCTTTTCATTCGAAGTGCAGCCGGCTGTCGTCAACAATGCGGCGTGGGCTTACAATAAAACCGATGGGCTGGTCAGAATTTCGGACGGCTGCAAAATTTCGCCTGTTTCATGATTTATAATTTCCGGTCAAAATCGGCTTTTTCCTGAAATCATAAAATAAATGCTTTTTGTTCAGATTTCAGCTTCGGTACGAAGGAAAAAATAAACGCTTGAAAGAATAGGCAATCCGATTGTGATAAGGTTCCAGCGCTTTTCTCAACAACTTTTGAACATTTTCATTTTCGATTTTGTTTTGAAGCAGATATTTTTGCAGCCATTCCAAAAAGTAGCGCCGGACAACGTGGTAATTTCCTTCGCTCGTTACTTTCTGCACCAGAGAACCTTCTCTCTGGCGATATTTATGCTGGCACAAAGATGAAATATAAACGCATTCGTTAAGATATATTTTTTGAAGAAATGCCTGATCTTCGTACAATTGATATTTGCCCGTGAAATGTTCTTCGAATCCTCCGTGTTCTTCAAAAACGGATTTTCGAATCATCATTCCGGAAAGGCTGGGCGCGGCGGTTTTTCCCAAAGGATACAACATTTCCGAAAGTTCAAATGGCTCAAATACTCTGTCTCTTACTTCGCCGACCTGAACCACTGTATCGTTTCGGGTTTTATCATTCCAGCTATACCAATATTCGCAGGCTTCGCAAATCATCGCGGCGCGCGGATTTGAATTCAACAGTTCGATCTGAACGCGCATTTTCTCCCGCATCCAGACATCATCGGCGTCGAGCACTGCCAGCCATTCTCCTTTTGCAAACGAGCTTCCATAATTGCGGCTCGCGCTCAAACCTTTATTGACGTGTCCTTTATGGTCAACGTATTTAATTTTCAACGGATATTTAACAGCGTAATTTTTCGCGATTTGGGTGCTGCCGTCTTTTGAACCGTCGTCAACTAAAATTAATTCCCAATTTTCATATTGCTGATGAACGACGCTTTCTACCGCTTCGGCGATAAAACGCTCTTCATTTAAGAATGAAATTATTATAGAAACTAATGGCGATGGATTATGCATAATAATAAACTGCCGTTAACTTACCTTTAATTGATAAATAGAGTCGTGGTTTATTTCTTATTATCCTCAAATAAAGTTGGAATTAAATTACCGCGAACGATCATATCGGAAAACAAAAGACGCTCCGAGGCTTTCTGCCGCCAAATTTCGAGCGCTGCGCAATCGACCGGACGCGCCTGCGAAATTTCATAGCAGACGCCGGATGCGGAAATCATTTTATTCAAATAAAGATACGAACCTTTTATAAAACTGCCGTCTCTGAATACGACCGGAAAATCCGTCTTTTTGGTCAGATCGTCGCCGAGCATTACGGTTTTTTCATCAACGATGCCGAGCAGTCCGAGTATTGTCGGAGCGACATCTAAATGCCCGCCTGCCGTCGTTCTAATCCCGTAAGCTTTTTTCCCCGGCAGCCGGATCAGCAGCGGAATTTTTTTTCTAACGAGAAATTTCCGGATGGTATCCGTTTCCGCAATGCCGAGAATTTTTGAAAACTCTGCCGAATCTTGCAAAAAACCCTGATGATCGCCGTAAATTACAATTATGGATTTTTCCAGAAGCTCGCTTTCCCGCAGTTTATCGACAAATTTCCCGAATGATTTATCAAAATAATGAACAGAATGAAAATAATCTCCGATCATTTTGCCTTCCAATTCGCCTAGATCCAATTCGCGGCGCTCATTTGGAATATCATACGGATGATGATTCGAAGAGCTGAGCAGAAATGCCATAAAAGGCTCTTTCTGCTGTTTTATCTTTTCTACCGACTGCCGAAAAAATTCGTTGTCAGACAACCATTCATGGATGCGTTCGGTCATATCGAAATCTTTTTCGAAATAGGATTTCTGAAATCCGAAACCGGCGTGCATTTTGTCCATATTCCAAAAGCCTTCAGGCGCGCCGCACAATGAAATCGTCGAATAATTATGGTCTGAAAGAATTTTCGGAAGCGCTCGAAATTGATTTTTATAATAACTGCTCGAAAGAACTCCGGCTGGCAGAGGATGCAGTGACTGCATTACCATAAATTCCGCATCCGAGGTCGTGCCAAGATGCGTCTGGTCATAATAATTTGTAAATTGTAAGCTTTCCGCGGCAAATTCATTCAATCTCGGGGTAATCTCCTGTCCATTTATCTTCAGACCGATCGGAAACGCCTGCAAAGATTCGGCGCTTATCACAATCACGTTCATTCCTTTCGCCGCGCCGAAAAGCGGGGATTCGCCGCGTTTTCGAGCGCGTTCTTCGTCTAAAAATTGCCGCGCCCGTTCGCGTTCCGGTTCACCTATTTTTTCATTTTCGCCGAATAAAAGAATGAAAATCTCGGATAAATGATAGGGCAATATTCCAATGTCGGACGCAATATCGATTCGCAGGCTGGAAGAGGAAAATAATCTGTTTTTGTTTTGCCAGATTTCCCAAACGGTTGGAAGCGCGAGAATGATTCCGAAGATCATTATTGCGAAACTGAACCGAGCCCTGTATCTGCGTTCGACCGCAGGGATTCGCCTGTCGGCTTTTATATAAAATGGATAAATTAAAAATGCGATAAAAATATCGAGATAATAAAGAATATCAGTGGATTTTAAGTTCTTTAGAATATTCGGCATCAATCCTTTTAATACGTGAGCATTTACCAGATCGGAAATTGACATTACATCGGCGTAAAAACGCACATGAACAATTTCCGCAACGCCGAGCGTGGTGATAAAAAGATTCAGGATAAGCAATAAAAGATAGCGCCGAGAGCGGCTGACCAGCGGAAAAAATGCGACAAGAATCAGCAGGCACGCAAGAGTTGCCGTAAAAATATGAGTTTTCGTATAAATGGCATGAAAAAAATAAAGCGATATATCCTGGAATGATTCGCCCTGTCCCCACCACGAACCGGGCAGCAAAAGGCTGAATACGACCAGCTTGATTAAAACGAGCGTTAAAATAAAAAGTAAAGGAACAGCTTCGAACAGTTTAGCCGGCGCAAAAAGATTCTTTATAAAAGAAAAACTTTTTTGTCTGAAATTCGAATAAAGCATGAACTTTTTAATGCCTGACCACATTTTCGAATAAAGCTCAAAAACAAAATTGGTTACAATAAAATTGTCATCCGAATTTTTGTTTGCCTTCCGTAAAATACAATAAAAAAATTGATCTTATCCGACCAAAATCAATATTTTTTCATCCAGCTCGAAAGCCGCGCTTCAAATTCTTTCGCGTTCCAGTTTTTGACTTGAAATCTGCTCAGTTGAAATAAATCAGAACTATTTGATACGGGTTTTTCCGAAGTTGTAAATGCCGCTTTTAATTTTCTCTCCTCGACAATCGAAATCGTCGTTTCGTTATAATTTCCGTAGGGAAAAGCCAGCATTTCGGAAACTTTCCCGCAAATCGCTTTGAGCGCTTCTTCATTGCCCGCAATTTCTTTGTACTGCGTTTCTCTGGAGTGAAACGGTAAGGAAGAATGATTGACCGTGTGCAAACCTATTTCAAAGAGCGGTGCGGTTGAAATATCTTTTAACTGCTGCTTTGTCATCGGCAAATCTTCTTCCGGGGCTTTTTCGTAATTGCTCCAGCGTTTTATTTCATTCAAAACAAACTGCAGTTCTTCGTGCGGCAGAGGTTTTAGGCGGCGATGAAGCTCTAAATATAATTCGCAGCGCCGCGTCGGAGTTTTTTCCGTCCACACCCATCTTTTTTGTTTTGCTCGAACAGCATCCGTCAAATTTTGCTCATCGCCGAGCTGAAATTCAAACAGTTCCCCGCCAATAGTCATTGAAAATACAGACGGTAAATTTTCCGAACCGAGAATAATTCTTTCCAATTCATCCCACCAGAAAGATTTTTGCTGTTCGATATAATATGTCGAAATAAAAAATGTCGCGGGAGATTCATATTTTTCCAAAAGAGGTTTAGCCGCTAAAAAGTTGTCGCGGTATCCGTCGTCAAAAGTAATGCAGACGGCTTTCGGCGGGATGGATTTTTTTTCGAGGCAGTTTAATAATTCCGCAGCGGAAATTAATTTATATTTTTTTAGTATTTTCAGATGCTGTTCGAAATTTGAAGGGCTGACCGCCAGTTCCCACGGATCCGTTTTTAGATCGGCGATGCGATGATACATCAGGATCAACGCCTGATTGACGAACAGAGATTTTATTTTTTTCAGCAGTCTGAAATCCGGCATTATTTTGATTTAACGGCGAAAGCGCAAATTATTACCTGATAATGCGGGTCGCGGTAATCCATCTGTTCATTTTTAATTTCCGGCAGCCCGATCCCGTATAAAAACGCCGTCGCGACCAGCACGTTTCCAAAGCTTTCGACGAAAACGTTTTCCGTCGAAAAAATTTCCGAAAGCATTCTCGAAATCGAATTATCCGTAAAAGACCACAGCCAGTACTTTTTCCAGTCGCCCTGATCAATGTGGCTGATTCCGGGAACGGTCAAAAGCAAAGCCCCGCTCGGTTTCAAAATCCGAAAACACGTTTCCAGAGCCTCTTTATATTCATAAATAAGATGAAGCGTCTGCGTGAGAATTATGCAGTCAAAGGTGTCGTCCGGAATTTGCGGCGCGCGGCTCAAATCTCCGATGATCGTCGCCTTCGGATTTTTATCATCAATATGCAGTATTTCGCTTTTTGTTACTTTTTCTCCGCCAAACCTGAGGGTGTATTCGTTGTCGCCGATCTCCAAAACTTTTCCCCTGACATAATCAGCGTGTTTTTCAAGAAAATTTTCGATGTAATAACGATCGACCGGACCGCCGCGCGGGTATCCGAAGTCATTGTTAAAAGGTTTTGTGCGGTAAAAATCGCCGAATTTTATTTTCCCCCGCGCGGGTATGAAGTTGTCGAGTATCCCGATCTTATAAAAGGCACGAAATATAAAATCAGGAACATTTCTTTGGATAAAAGATTTTTTCGGCATTAATCTTCTTAAAACCATATACTGCACGAATAAAAATTTCCGGTATTTTCGAAGAGTATCGATTTCCGCCGAATTGTCAATATTTTTATCTGCTTCAGTTGGAAAAAGAAGTTTTTCAAAGATTAAACGGCAGTACCATTTTTCCCACGATTCCAGACCGTTTCGGAAATATTTCTCCTCTTCGTTACTCTTTAATAAATCCTTTTGCCGGTTTAATACCGCAAGCGAAGATTCAAGCATTTTCGGGATATTTCCCGACATATTCTGATCGTGAATATAATAAGCGGCGATCAGTTTTGTGTGATGAATGACGGGATATTTTCGGGAAATCTTCAGAAACAGATCATAATCCTCACAGGCTTTCAACGAAACATCGAATTCGAATTCATCGAATATTCGTTTCCGGTACATGACGGTCGCGTGCATCTGAACGTAATTTCCCTGCAGAAAATGACAATAATGATTTTCTTTGATGATTCTGGTCGGATTATGTATAAAATCCTTGTCTTTATAAACAATTATATGTCCGCCCGAAACGAATGCGGCTTTCGGATTTTCCTTGAAAAACTTTAAGTTTGTCGAAAGCGCTTCGGGCGGCAGCAGCCAGTCGTCTGCGTCCAGAAAAACGACATAATCGCCGGTGCTGTTTTTCACGCCCGTATTTCGAGCGGCAGAAAGCCCTTGATTTGATTGATAAACGTATTTTACGTTTGAGAATTTTAAAGCGATATTTGCGGTCTCATCCGTGGAACCGTCATCTACAACGATAATTTCAATATTTTTATAATTCTGATTCAGGATGCTCTCAATTGCTCTTGTCAAAAATTGAGCGTGATTATAACAAGTTACGATTACAGAAACCGGAAAAGGATCTGATGTGGTTTTAGTGAGCATATCAGAAGAAAAACATTACAATTTTAGAAAATGTATATTAAGATACACATTGCTTTATACAAAACGCACTTGGTAACATTATTCGTAAGAGTTTTGTTTTTGGCATAATATAATGGATTCTCTAATTAAAATCGAATTTCCGGCTATTATTGCCGAATTTGGTTTGAATCTCATCGAATCGGTTACATCTTTTCTTACATTAACCGTTAAGATTACTTGTATTCCCAATGGCAGATTATCCATCATTTTCTGTTATTATTCCTACTTATCAGCGTCCCATTGAATTGGTGCGGTGTCTAACCGCAATTGAAAAACTCGATTACCCAAAAGAAAATTTCGAAGTTATAGTCGTAAACGACGGTGGCGAAATGGACGAAAAAACAATCTCGTCATTTTCATCAAAATTTGACCTAAAACTTTTAAATCAGAAAAATTCAGGTCCGGCTAAAGCTCGAAATCACGGCGCTCTTTCGGCAAAAAACGAATTTCTGGCGTTTACTGACGACGACTGCGAACCTTATCGAGATTGGCTTAAAGCGTTTTCCGAACATGTTAAATTATCGCCGTCCGCAATGCTCGGAGGGCTGACCGTCAATGCTGTAAAAAAAAACGTTTTTTCCACAGCAAGTCAGACTTTGGTTGATTATCTTTATGATTATGGGGACGGCAGTAATTCGAATTTTTCATTTTTTACCAGCAACAACTTAACCGTTCCGCGTTCGAAATTTTTATCTATCGGAGGTTTCGATGAATCCTTTAAGCTTCCCGCGGCTGAGGATCGTGATTTGGGCTCTCGCTGGATGGAAAACAATCATGACAAAGCTTTTGTGGAAACGGCAATCGTTTATCACCATCATAATTTAAATTGGAGAGATTTTTGGCGCCAGCATTATAATTATGGGCGCGGAGCTTATCATTTTCACACGCTCCGCAAACATCGCAATAATCAAAAATTAAAAATCGAACCAATAAATTTTTATATAAAAATGTTTTATTTTCCCTTCATAAAACATCCGGTACCGCGTGCCGCGCTGATCTCCAGTTTATTTTTTATCGGGCAGAGCGCAAACGCTCTGGGATTTTTCCAGGAAACAATCCAATCAAAAAAGCGAGATAACAGCTAAAATCAGAAAACAAATGTTTTCCGTTACGGAAAAGAGATTTGCCGGCGCGGGCATCTCGGGGCGGGATAAATCCCTCTCGTTTGATATGCGTTTTCCGCCGCGCACGAGCCGTATTTGAACATCGGTTAATTCTCCCAACGCGGGTGCGGCTTTTTATTATTTTTCGAATTTCGGCGGGCGGCTTTCGATTTTCTGTTTCCTTTTGCACTTCCGGGATTGTAGGACGGTTCTTCGTTTTCTTCTTCGCTTATTACTGCCTCGTTTGGTTTCGTCGGCTTCGGATTATCGCCCTTGGCTTCTTTGGATAATTCCCTGTTGGTTTTTTGAATTTCAAAATACGCGCTCGCGTCCTTGCGCCCGTCAATAAAAATATCCACGCGGTATTTCCCGGCAGCCCACAAATTTCCCTCGCCGGGCGACGCGTTAAAGCGGACGCCGGTTTGTTTGCCGTTGGTTTTAAAAGAAACCGTGAGCAGGACGGTTTCAGGTTTCAATCCGTTTGCCGACGCCGCGACGAAATTCATTTTTACGGTCGCGGGATTGTTGGAATTTAAAGTAACAAGGCAGTGGATGGGAACGTCCGTCGTCACAAACTTGGTGCTTGCTTCGCCCGGTTTGCCGTCGCCGCCGTCGCGCGCCAGTGAAATTCCTTCGACTTTCACGAGATCTTCTGCAACCGCTGTTGCCGCCGTCGCCGGTGATTTTTTTTCATCCTTTACGGATTTTCCAGAGATGTATAGAGAAAAAAGAGCGCACAAGGCTACCGAAAAAATAATTTTCAAAGGTTTTTCTCCAGATTGTAGATTTTCCCTTCTATTAAGATTGTAAGTTTTCCCCTTTACGAGGTTTGAGGAGTCAAAAGGCGTTTTTGTTGCACGAGGCGGCGCGTAAAAAATAAATTTTTAAAGATTTTGTAACTTTTACGAGGGTCGAAACACTGATTTTAAAGCCGATTCGTTACAAAAAACCTTTCTGCTGTAACGATTTAATACAATAAATTCAATATTTTCTCCCGAAAAACTTCGCACGCCGTTAAAACCGGTGTTAAACCAGCTTAAAATTTAAGATTTTTTTATTAATTACTTGCGGAACAGTTCTTGCATAAATCCTCAATGCTCTCCCCAGCAATACTAATAAGGGAAGAAATTATAATTATTATGACAATGACAACGGCTAGAAAAATTTACCCGGTAGAATCAGTACATGCTGCGGAGGACTCTCTACCATCGGCACTGCCGCGTTCCTCAGAATATTTATTTAACCGCGAAATCAGCCTGATCGAATTTTTTCAGCGGGTTTTGGACGAAGGTTTGGATAATCGCCTGCCGTTGCTGGAAAGATTGAAGTTTCTGGCAATCCTCAGTTCGAATTTGGACGAATTTTTTATGATCCGCGTTTCGAGCCTGAAGGAAAAATGGGACGATCGCGTTTCGGCGGACGGCAAAACGGCTCCCGAACAACTCTTTGAAATTCGCGCCCGTGTCACCGAACTCATTAAAATGCAGATGAACTGCCTTCGCGAAGAAATTTTGCCCGGTCTCACAGAACACGGCATCGTCGTGGCTGACTACGAATCGCTTTCGAGCGAAGAACGCGCTTATTTAAACGAATATTTTACGAAAAAAATTTATCCGGTGCTGACGCCGCAGGCGGTGGATCCGTCGCACCCGTTTCCGTATATTTCGGGCGGCAGCCTGAATCTGGGCTTGGTCGTCAAGCCGAAAGTCAGCCGCCGCGTGGAAAAAGTTCTCTACAACACGGGCGAAGATTTTTTTGTGAGAATTAAAATTCCGCCTTTTGTGCCGAGATTAATTCCGGTTAGCCAAGATTCGACGAAATTCGTCTTAGCGGAAGATTTGATCGCGGCAAACGTTCAGATGCTGGTTCCGGAAGGCACTCCAAAATCGTGTCATCTGTTTCGAATCACGCGCGACGCTGACATCGAGCTGCGCGAAACCGAAGCCGAAGATTTGCTGCAGATGATGGAAGAAAATCTCAAACAGCGGCGGTTTGGCGAAGTCGTACGGCTGGAAGTTTCCGATTCGATGCCGAAGGAAATGACGAATTATCTGACCGATTCGCTCAAAATTTCGGCGGACGATGTTTATGCGGTAAACGGTCCAATCAACGTCGCCGATTTTATGAGTTTATACAAGCTGGAACGCCCGGAACTGAAAGACGAACCTGTTAAAGCCATAATTCCGCCCGTTTTCGCGAGCGGCGAATCCACGTTTGAAATCATTCGGCGCGGGGACGTTCTGCTGCATCACCCGTATATGCCTTACAGCATCGTCACGAATTTTATTCGCGAGGCAGCTAACGATCCGGACGTTCTGGCAATTAAAATGTGTCTGTATCGAACGGGCGCCGATTCGCCGATCCCGCCGCTGCTGATCGAAGCCAGCGAGCGCGGCAAGCAGGTGACCGTGCTGGTCGAACTGAAAGCTCGTTTTGACGAAGAAAATAATATCGAATGGGCGAAAAAACTGGAACAAGCAGGCGTGCACGTCGTTTACGGTCTGCTCGGACTGAAAACGCACTGCAAAACCATCCTGGTCGTCCGCCGCGAAGGTGATGCACTTCGTCGCTACGTGCACATCGCCACGGGAAATTATAATCCCGAAACCTCAGCTTTTTACACAGACTTGGGACTGCTGACGATCAATGAAGAAATCGGCGCGGACGCCACGGAATTATTTAATTTTCTGACTGCTTATTCTCGAAACAAAGGCTATCGCAAACTGCTGGTCGCGCCGACGAATCTGCGTAAAAGAATGCTCGAAATGATCGAGCGCGAAGCCGAACACGCACGCAGCGGAAAACCGGCGCGAATTACGGCTAAGATCAATCGTCTGGCAGATGCGCCGATGATTCGCGCGCTGTACGAAGCCTCGCAGGCGGGCGTCCAAATTGATCTGATCGTGCGCGGAATTTGTATGCTGCGTCCTGGCGTTGCCGGACTGTCGGAAAATATCCGCGTTCGCAGCATCGTCGGACCGCTGCTCGAACATAGCCGCGTTTATTATTTTGCGAACGGCGACAATGAAGAAATTTATCTGGGCAGTTCTGACTGGATGCCGCGTAATCTCGATCGCCGTGTCGAAGTTCTGGTTCCGGTCGAAGACGAAAAAATAAAAAATTATTTGAAGGATGAATTTTTACAGGCTTATCTGCACGACAATGTCAAAGCCAGAGAACTGCAGCCGGACGGCAGCTATAAACGTGTTTACCCGGAATCCGTAGAGGAAGCCTTTAATAGTCAGCTTTCGTTTGAAATCAATTCGAACATCGTTAAATTCGATGCCAAACATTAAAAATTAAATTTTCAGAGGGGAAAATGTTTAAACCAGGCAATATCTTTAAATTATTCAGTATCGCGATTATTTTTTCATCAATGTTTAGCGCCATTGCTTACGCGCAGGACGATAAAAAAGCCGTTCCCGATGGCAAACCCATTATGTGGGAAAAGGTTGACATTGCCAGCCGTGATCTTTTTTACGGTCCTGGCAGTCAGGAAATGGTGCCGGATGTCAGCACCGTCACTTTAATCAAGGAAGAAACGAACGGTCATCAAAAAAAATATCGAATCAAAGACGCGGCGGGACACGTCTGGGTCGCCAAACTCGGCAGAGAAGCGCAGCCTGAAACGGCGGCGGTTCGACTTTTGTGGGGTCTAGGCTATAAAACAGAAATTAATTATCTGGTTCCAAGCCTGACGATTCCCGGTAAAGGCACTTACACCAACGTCCGGCTCGAAGCCCGCCCGGAAGAAATTGACCGCGTTGAAGAATGGAAATGGAAAGACAACCCGTTTATTGGCTCAAACGAATTTCAGGGATTGAAAATGATGATGGTCTTTTTCACGAACTGGGACGTTTTAGATTTGCAGAACAAAATTCTGGCGGTTGACGGTCCGAACGGGAAAGAACTTCATTACATTATCAGCGATTTAGGTTCGACTTTCGGCAAGCTCGGAAATAATAACCTGTTTATGGTCTATCGTTTGGGGCGCAAAACCAATAACCCTGATAAATACGTGGAAGCGAGCTTTATTGATACCGTGAAAGACGGGCGCATCGATCTGGCTTACAAAGGAAAAAACCGCGATCTGTTTAACGACATCACGGTTGAGCAGGGACGCTGGCTGGCGGATTTGCTGCTTCAGCTTTCCGATAAACAAATTGACGACGCTTTCCGCGCCGCCGGATATAACGAGGAAGAAAGAACTACACTGGTCGCGGGCGTTAAGAACCGGATCGAGATTCTGGACAATGCGACCAAACAGGTTCAGGCAGAATAAAACATAATAATAATTAATCGAGCGAGGGAGAGTATCAAAATGGCTTGGTCAAAAAGATTAGCAGCGTGGTTTATTTCTTTGGTCATATTGTCGCTGGTGTTTACATCAGCGACTTTTGCGCAAAAAGGCGCCCAGAAAAAATCGAAAAAACAGGACGAGCAGAAAATAAATCTGCAAGCCTACGGCAAGCCGGTGATGTGGGAACCAGGCAACGTTTCCCGCCGCGATCTTTTTTACGGTCCCGGCGGGCGCGACATGCAGCCGGATCTGAGCCGCATCACGTTTATCAAACAGGAAACCAACGGACACCAGAAAAAATATCGAATTAAAGATGGTTCAGGTCGCGTTTGGGTAGCAAAACTAGGGCGCGAAGCGCAGCCTGAAACCGCCGCCGTCCGCTTAATGTCCGGGATTGGCTATAAAACTGAAGTTAATTATCTGGTTCCGAGCCTGACGATTCCCGGCAAAGGCACGTTTAAAAATGTTCGCCTAGAAGCGCGTCCTGAAAATATCGAGCGGCTGGAAAACTGGAAATGGCAAGATAACCCATTTATCGGTACCAATGAATTTCAGGGGCTGAAAATAATGATGATGTTCCTGAACAACTGGGACATCGTTGACGTGCAGAATAAAATATTGCTCGTTGATCGCGGCGGGCGAAAACAGGTTCATTACATTATCAGCGATCTGGGTTCGACCTTCGGCAAACTCGGAAACAATAATCTGCCAATCATTTACCGTTTCGGACGCAAGACCAATAACCCCGAAAAATATCTTAATTCCAGCTTTGTAAAAGGCAGCAAAGAAGGCTTTGTCAAACTAGCTTATAAAGGAAAAAATCGCGGGATATTTAAAAACATCTCGGTTGTCAACGCGCGCTGGCTCGCCGATCTGCTGCTACAACTTTCAGACAAACAGCTCGAAGATATGTTTCGCGCCGCCAACTACATGCCTGCTCAGATAAATACGCTGAAAGACGGCGTCAAGAAAAGGATCCGGCAGCTCGACGATGTAGCAACCGAACGAAATATGGTTTTTAAGGATTAATGAAAAACGCCAAACTGATCAACATCGCCGGCATTGCCGCAACGCTTGTTTTGTTTCTTTTTGCCGCCGGTTATTTTTTGACGTTAAATCGGAAAGATTCAAGGCCTGCGGCGACGGACGCAACTCCCCAAACCGTTGCTCAGACAACGACCGCGCAGACCAGCGAAAATCCTTTTCTTCAGGGACAGTCGCAACCAACGGAGCCAACCACTGAGACAAATATCGTCGCTCTCAATCAGACAAAATCGTTTATGGAAATTCTGGACATTATTATCCGCCTGGTTATTTCAGTAATACTAGCCGCTGTGCTGGCTTTTCGCCCGCGCAAGAATATCCCGTTGTTTCGGCGTAATCTTTACGTGGCGCAGACGCAGATTTTGCTGGCGGTCGTCGCCGCCGCGCTGATGATGATCGTTGGCGACAATACGGCTCGCGCCTTTGCCATTTTTGCGGCGGTTTCCCTGGTGCGTTTCCGAACGAATATTCGCGATCCCAAGGAAATTACGGTTTTACTTATCAGTCTGGCAATCGGACTGGCGACGGGTGTTGGGCGCTGGGAACTCGGACTGGTGCTGTGCCTTTTCGCGCTGGTGCTGCTCTGGCTGCTGGAATATCGAGAGCCGGAAGAAGTTTTCCGCTCGATGCAGTTGACCGTAAAAACACGCGATACAGATCACACCCAGGAAATGCTAAAAAAGATTTTCAATCGCTACAAGCTGGACGCGGAAGTTCGACAGATCGATCCGCCCAACGAAGAGGGCGAAATCGGTTGCATTATGTATTATCTTAATTTGCGACTGAATATCAGCACAGATTCACTGAGCGAAGCCGTTTTTAATTCTGATGCCGATAATATCGACGGCATTCAATGGGACCAGAAAAAGAATGCTTCCAACATTTATCAATAAATTTCAATAAAACAAAGAAAAGAGACGGTTTAAATTAATAAACCGTCTCTTTTCTTTGTTTTAAACTGTAAATTCGATAATTAGTGGCTTGCTACGCTGGCTCCCGAAGCAGCGTTCATGCTCGCTTTCTGGGATTCCATTTTGCGGGCGTAATCTTTCACATAAGATTTCAGCGCGCCGTGAACCAGACCAGCCGAGAATTCATAATTTTTCATTTCCTGATAGGCTTTGTCGTAATCCCAACCGTATTTGGTAAAACGATATATCGCAGCCGTGATTCCCGTGCGGTGAATTCCCGCTTTGCAATGAACAAAGACGGTTCCGGTTTCGGGATTGTTGAGCAGATCCAAAAATTCCTTTACGTCACTGTCTTTCGGTGATTTCCAGCCGCTCATCGGAATATTGACGTATTTCATGCCGAGCGCTTCGACCGCGCCTTTTTCGTAATCGGTCGGGTCATTTCTGAGATCGATCACGGTTTTGACACCGAGAGCCTTTAACGATTGATAATCATCAACTAACGGTTGAGCGCCGCGATAATAACCATCGTCCATCTGACCGAAATTCTTGATTTTTACATTCGGAAAGCTGCTGGGGGATGTCTGTGCTGAACTGATAAAAACAAAACTGAAAACCATCAAAAGGGCGGCGAAACTGGTGCGAAAGAAATTTAACTTCATTCTGTCTATCTCCTGTAAACTTGGGGGTTTAGGTTGTAAATACTAACGACTATTCTGGTATAGTCACTTTCCGCGTGATTGATTATTTTTAACTACTCGCAAGATGGGTAATTATCAATTTAATTGTGTTGATAATACATATTTGACGCCAGAATTTTCCGGCTGGTTGCAAACTTTTTTTTCGCGTTTTCAGATGGAAAATTTGCGCGAATTTTGGCGGGCGGCGTTTTAATATTGGTTTCGAAAGCTTCCTTTTTCGTTTGCCGCTGAAAGGCTGAAAACGGTTATTCTTTTGCGGACGCCGGCGGTGGGAAAATTAAATGTAAGTTTTCTGTTTGCAACAAGTCACCGGAAAATGGCATCATAGACCTCGTTAATCCTTCTTCCGCGCATCAACGGTGATGCGCCCGCTATAAGAAAAAAGTTTTCGATGGACGGCGTTTTGGATAGTTCGGGAGCAGGTCGGTTTTTATCATAGAAGTAGCACTCAAGTTTTTGAGCACCCGAAATTCGATCCTTCGAGCCAGGCAGACCGTTTCTCCGAAGAAAATCAGATTCGACACTTCTTTCACTCATCCGGGAATCCGGGATCAGGAAAATTATAATGAAACTTTATGTAGGAAATCTCGCGTTTCAAACGTCGAGCAGTGATTTGGAACAGTTATTCAGCTCAGTAGGTACCGTTCAGTCGGCTTCGATTGTCGAAGACCGTGAAACTGGGCGCTCGCGCGGCTTCGGTTTCGTCGAAATGTCTTCGAACGAAGAAGGAACCGCAGCAATTGCAGAATTTAACGGTAAAGAAGTTGATGGTCGCAATCTGAACGTCAATGAAGCTCGCCCGCGTGAAGAACGCAGCAACGGCGGCGGTGGCGGCGGACGCGGCGGTTACGGCGGAGGCGGTGGTCGCGGCGGCAATCGCGGTGGCGGCGGTGGCGGAAACCGTGGCGGCAGTGGCGGCGGTTACGGCGGCGGTTCGAGCCGCTGGTAATTTTTTAGAAATTACTACGCAGAATAAATTTAAAGCGCTTTTGGATTAGTTCCGAAGGCGCTTTATTTTTTTACCTCGTAAACCAGTTCGAGCATCGCATTGTCTTCTTTTTTATGACGACAGATTTTTGATGAAACAAACCTGAGCGGCACTTCCCGCACGAGTTCAGGAAACAAAGGAATCCCCGAACCCAATAAAATCGGCGTTACGCCCAGAGAAATTTCGTCAACCAATCCCTCGTCAAGAAAACTTTTTGCCAGCTCGCCGCCGCCCGAAAGCCAGATATTTTTGCCGGCTCTGGCTTTTAAATTTTCGATAAATTCCCCAAGATTTCCCGAAACGATTTCCACGCCTTCGACGCCCGAATCTTTCAGGGTTTTCGAAAAAACATACGTTTCCATTCCGGCGTAAGGATTCTTGCGCTTTGAGTTTTTTGGCGGAAATTCCAGCGCCTTTTCCCAGGTTTTGCGCCCCATCAAAACCGCGTCGATCGTTTTGAAAAATGCCGTCCAGTCGTAATCCCAATCCATCGAAAGCCAGTCAACCGCGCCGTTTTTGCGAGCAATATAACCATCAAAACTGGTGCCCAGACCGAGAACTACTTTTCGCATCGCGAGCCTCCTTTCTGAAAGGTATTTTTTACGAGCGATTATATGCTATTTTATTTTCATTATGAAAAAAAATTTGCTCGCGGCATTTGTTTTATTAGTATTAACGGGGGCTGTTTACGCTCAATCGGAGACACAGAAAATGAAAGCGGCGGATGAAATTCGCAAAGTGATGACGGATCAGGCGGCTGCCTGGAATCGAGGCGACATCGTGGCTTTTATGCAGGGTTACTGGAATTCGCCGCAGCTCGTTTTCGTTTCCGGCACCAACGTCACGCGCGGTTGGCAGCCGACAGTTGACCGCTACAAAAAATCCTATGATTCGCGCGAGAAGATGGGAAGCCTGACTTTTTCCGATCTGGAAATCGAAGTTCTGTCAAAAGACGCCGCGGTCGTTTTAGGAAGCTGGTCGCTGCAGCGCGCCGCGGACAAACCCGGCGGAAAATTCACGCTCATCTTCCGCAAATTCAAAGACGGCTGGAGAATTATTCATGACCACACTTCGTGATTGACGAATTAGATTTGTTGTAAATTTTTGGCTTTGTAGCAAAAGTCACTTTTGTTACCGAAAATGCCTAAGCGCGTTTTTCAAAATTATTTCTCTAAAATGCTGATGTTTTCAGTTTTGTTAAAGCGGGCGAGCGATAGGAATCTGGGAAAGATTATTTTTAACAGGAAGATCAGCGCACCGAGCAGTTCGAGGTTAAAAAATACGCGGTCGAGCCAGCGGTTGCCTTCGTCAGTGTATAGCCCTTGCGGGTGATACGCCCTGTCGTCGCCAGCAACACGCACGACGGGCGCATTTTCGCCTTCGTTTACAAATATCCAATCCTCAAAACGAACATCGGTGCAAATTTCTTTTTCTTCTTGGTAGCACAGATAATAGCGCATTTCCGACGTGCCTTTTCCGTGATAAACCTCCTGCTTTTTGTGCGTCACTTTTTTATAGGAAAGCGAACGCTCGCCGGAATAGCCCAGGATTGCGCGCTTTTTATTTATCTGCTGCTTGGTCACAAAAGCTGCCGCCAAAAATAAAGCTAAACCCGCCACACAAACCCAATTTATATTTCTGCGCAGGTAAAGATGAACAAGTGAAACTATCAAAATGGTAAAGCCCAAAATTAAAAGGGCTATCAGGAAAACTGTAAAATCGTCGTACATAATTGTTTAAGCTCCAAAATAAAACGCGTCAGGAAATAAAATTTCGGTTCAGCGGCTGTGCGAAAATTTTTTAAGCCCTTCAGTGGCGGAAAAAAAATTCCTTTTAAAATCCTCAAGATCGCTTAATGAATTATCTCGAAAACGTCCTCTGCCTTCTACAGATTTTATTTAATTTTATATGGCACGAGCTTTGCATCTATCGGGCGTCAGCAAATTAATTGTCCGAATTTAATGCAGTATCTAAAGATCGGCGAGGCATATAAACTTTTAAAATTACATCAGGAGAAAAAAATGAATCAATCAACAAATCAAAATCGTACGGTATCAGGACTTTTTAATGATCGCGAAAGCGCAGAGCGCGCTTATTCATCACTCTCAAGCCGCGGCTATTCCACAGATGACGTCAACTTACTGATGTCGGATGATACGCGTAACCGTTATTTCAGCGAAAACACCGTTGACACCGAATTGGGCAGCAAAGCAATGGAAGGCGCAGGCGCAGGCTCAGCGATCGGTGGAACTCTGGGCGCAATCATCGGCGGCATCGCTGCTATCGGCACGAATCTTGTTTTACCGGGACTCGGCTTGATTGTTGCTGGACCGCTCGCGGCGGCTTTGGCTGGCGCAGGCGCAGGCGGTTTGACAGGCGGATTGGTCGGCGCTTTAATCGGTTCGGGAATTCCCGAAGAACACGCTGCCGAATATGAAAACGGCATTAAAAACGGTGGAATTTATATGGGCGTAAATGCTCGCAATGATGAAGACGCACAGTATCTTCATAATGAATTTGCTAACAGCGGCGGCTCGCACGTTGTCGGAACCGGACTCGGCGTTGCCGGTGGAGCTGTAACGGGCGCTGCTATTGGTTCAGCCATCGCACCGGGCGTTGGAACCGCAGCTGGTGGGGTTGTCGGAGCTGTCGCAGGCGGAATCGCAGGCGGCGCTGCCGGACACGAAGCAGCTGAAGCAGTAAACCCGCAGCCGGGCGATGAGCAGGACGGCGATCATGCTGTTGGAACAGGCGGCGGGGCTCTTGGCGGAGCAGCGGGCGGCGCGGCACTTGGCTCAGCTATCGCTCCGGGCGTCGGCACTGCTGTCGGTGGAGTTATCGGCGGCGTCGCTGGTGCAGTCGGCGGTCACGAAGTCGCCGAAGAAGTAAATCCGGACGATAAGATCATTGACGATAATGATACTCGCCGTACCAGATAAATAATTACTACCTAAAAATAAATAAAAGGGAGGCTGACGAAAAAGCTTCCCTTTTATTGTATTCAAAAGGTTTTAGCCTAAAGGTGCGAGGTAAAAGGTAGAAATGGAAGATAAAAGGCAGGAAGCAATTAAAAAATTAAATGAATTAATTAAAGATGTGCGTGTGGCAATGCTGACGACGATTGACTGGGGCATTTTGCGCTCGCGACCGATGCAGACGCAGGAAGCCGAATTTGACGGGACGCTGTGGTTTTTCACCAGCAGCGATACGCACAAAGCGGAAGAGATCGAAAAAGATCGTCGCGTGAATGTTTCTTATGGCGCGCCGGATTCAAACACTTACGTTTCGGTTTCGGGAACGGCGGAAATCGTTAAAGACCACGCAAAAATCGAAGAACTCTGGAATCCGCTTTACAAAGCTTGGTTTCCAAAAGGTTTGGAAGACCCGGCGCTTTGTTTGCTGAAAGTTACGGTCGAGCAAGCCGAATACTGGGATTCGCCTTCGAGCACGCTCGTGCAAATTGCGGGATTCGTACAGGCGCTCGTCACCGGACAACGCGCCGACGGCGGCGACCACGGCAAAGTCAGTTTGTAAAACTTTAACGGAAAATATAGAACAGGCAGCAAGAATGAATTTGCTGCCTGTTTTTGTATTAATGCTCAAGACTTCTTTCACTTTCGAAACTATGCTCTGCTCCGGTTACGGGATCGATAAATGAAACGGATTTAGCCAGAAGTTTGAGCGGTCTGGAAAAATCGTCAACTACTTCTTCTTCCCTTGAAATTTCAGGATAGAATTTATCATTGACGATCGGAATGCCGAGCGCCGCCAGATGCACTCGAATTTGATGTTTTTTGCCGGTTGCTGCTTTTAGTTCGTACAAATTTACGCTGTTGAATTTTTTGATAATTTCAATGCGCGTTTCGGAATTCGGCTCGCCATCGATTTCTCTCATCCGAAAAAACGGCTCGCCGACCGCTATTCGGCTTTGCCTGATTAAAGGAAAAACAAGCTGCGCATTATCGCTCGCTAATGCCTGATAAAGTTTCGTCACTTTCCGATCGTTGAACAGCGCGGCGTAAGCGCCTCTGGTTTTCGGATTTACGGAAAACAAAACGATTCCCGCCGTTTCACGATCGAGTCGGTGGAGCGGCGCCAGATGCTCCAGTGATTTATTTTTTCGCAGACGGACGAGCAGTGTTTCGCGCAAAAATCTGCCGGCAGGAATAACCGGCAGAAAATGTGGCTTATCAACGACCAGTAAATGCTTGTCTTGAAAAAGAATCTTTTCGGCAAAAGGAATTTTCGTTTCCGATTCCAGCTCTCGATAATAAAAAACGCAGGCTCCGGCGCGGTAGGGGCTGTTTGGATTCAGGCGCAAACCGTTTTCGTCTGCCACTTCGCCTTTTGCCATCCGCGACCGCCAGACAGAGGCTTTTGTATTCGGAAATTTTTCCGCCAGAAAATCCAGGACGGTTTTCCATTCTCCAGCCGGAAGCCATTGTCGGCTTGGCGCGATGCCTTCGATCAACGGTAGCGGCGGCGTTTTTTTCAACATAATATTCCGATTATTGTAAACCTCGCCCTTAGGTAATTAACAAATTGCCGGAACTTTATTTTTCAAACGGGCGTAATGTTTGTCCGTTATGAGAAATATAATTTTAATTACATTATTCATTTTAATCGCGGCGACGAGCAGCAGTTTTGCTCAGACCAATGGCAATAATCAAAACGCTCTGAACGGAGAAGTTATCAAGGTCGAAGCCGATCCCGGCAAAGGTTTTTCGTATCCATATTATTTGTACGTTCCAGCCGCCCTACGCCAACCGGACGCGCAAAAGCAGGAACATTCTTTTCTTGTTCTTCCGAACAATTCAGGCAAATTAAACGACGACCTGGCGTTTCACGAAGAAGATGTAAAAAAACGCATCACGCAAAACGGCGCGGCGCTTGGGCAATTAAAGATTGCTATTCTAACGCCCGTTTTTCCGCGCCCGGCTAAAGATGCGACCATCTACACCCATTCGCTCGACCGCGACGTGATGCTGACCGACCGCAAAGAATATCGCCGTCTTGATTTGCAGCTCGCCGCGATGATCGCGCACGCGCAGAAAAAACTCGCAGGTGAAAATATTAAAACCGAAAAGCATGTTTTGATGATGGGCTATTCGGCTTCGGGAATGTTCGTCAATCGCTTTGTTTTTTTGCATCCCGAAATGGTAAAAGCTGCCATCGTCGGCGCGCCGGGCGGATGGGCGATCGCGCCGACTGCTGTTTATCACGACAAAGCTCTGACGTTTCCCGCCGGAACCAGCGATTTCAAGGAAGTTTCCGGCAAAAAATTCGATTTGAAAAAGGTGCAGAGAGTTCCGCTGTTGATGGTTCTCGGCGATAAAGATACCAACGATGCCGTGCCGATGGGGGACGCTTATGATAAACGAGAAAGCGAACTCGTTATTGAGCTTTTCGGCAAAACTCCGGTCGAACGCTGGTCGAAAACCGTCGAGCTTTATAAAGAAAATAAATTGAACGCCACGTTCAAACTTTATCCGAACGCGACGCACGCGATGACCAAGGAAATGCGTGACGACATGATCGCCTTTATCGCCAAATACGCGCGATAAAGCTTGGCGATAAATAAAAACCTATTATAATTAATCCTCGTAAAAGGAAATTTCCATTCGCGAGGATTTTTTATGAAAAAGATTCTTTGTGTTCTGCTCGTTTTATTTTCCGTCCCGCTCGTTTTTGCGCAAACATCGCAGCCGATAAAATACACGATTCAGCAGTATCTGAATATCCGCTCGGCAAGCGCTCCGGCTTTTGCGGGCAGCGCAAATCGGATTTTTTATCTGACTAATGTTTCGGGAACTCCGCAAATCTGGGCGATTGATTTGCCGAACGGCGCGCCGAAACAGCTCACGAATTACGACGACAACGTCAGTTTCGTCCGCTGGAGCGCGGCGACAAACGGCGCAATTTTCGGCAAAGCCGTTGGCGGCAACGAAAACACACAGTTTTTCTGGATTTCGAGCGACGGCTCAAACGTCAAAGAATTAACTAATAATCCAAAAGTGCGCCACAATTTCGGTGATATTTCGGCGGACGGAAAAACGATTTATTACGCTTCGAACAAACGCGATTCGAATTTTTTCGACGTTTATTCAATGGATCTGGCGAGCGGAAAGGAAGAATTGCTTTACCGTCAGGACGGCAACAACGATTTCGCCGCCGCGTCCGACAACGGTTCAAAAATAATCGTCTCGCGCAGCGGCAACGAGCTGAGTTTAGATAATAATTTATATTTAATAGATATTAAAACCGGCAAAGAAACGCTTTTAACGCCGCACGCGGACGCTTCAGAATTTGCGGATGTGGAATTTTTGCCCGACGGTGATTCGATCGTTTTGGCGGCAAACAGCGGGCGCGAATTTACTTCGCTGGCGCAGATCGAAAATATTCGCGACGATGCGAAAAACGAAATTCGCTTCGTTGATAAATCAAACGATTGGGACGTGGAAGGAATTCGCGTTTCGCCGCGCGGCGGCGCGCTGGCTTACACCGTCAACCGCGAAGGTTTTTCGGAATTAAAAGTGAGAAAAATCGAAACTGATGGCAAGCCGCTGATAACAAATCTCAACTTCAAAGACCAAACAGTAAAACTTCCCGCGCAGGGTATAGTTGGTGGTCTGACATTTTCGCCCGACGGCAGCAAATTAGCTTTTTCATTTTCGAGCGCGAAATATAATTCCGACGTTTGGCTTTACGATTTAACAACGAAAACTTTGACGCAAATCACGAAAAGCGACCGCGCCGGAATTTCGCAGGAAAGTTTTGTCGAGCCAAAACTAATAAAATATAAAACTTTCGACGGTCGCGAAATTCCGGCTTGGTATTATCGTCCGAATTTTGGTTCCGGCGATATGCTGGAAGCCCGCCGGGTTAGAAACGACAAAGCGATTTTGAGTCTTCCCAAAGTTCCCGTTATCGTCAGTGTTCACGGCGGACCCGAAGGACAGGAACGCCCCGGCTTTAGCTCACTTTATCAATATTATCTGTCGCGCGGCTATGCGATTCTCGCAACGAACGTGCGCGGATCAACCGGCTACGGAAAAACTTTTACGCATCTGGACGACGTGCGAAAGCGCGAAGATTCCGTTAAAGATTTGGCTTACGCAGTCCAATGGCTGAAAACTCCAGCGGGCGGCGCTGATCCAAAAAGAATCGCCGTAATGGGCGGAAGTTACGGCGGTTATATGACGCTCGCGGCAATCACGCTTTACCCGGAACTTTGGGCGGCGGCGGTTGATACGGTCGGAATCGCTAACTGGGAAAGTTTTCTGAAAAACACGAGCGGTTATCGCCGCCGACAGCGTGAAGTCGAATACGGGATGCTGGATAAAGACATTAATTTCCTGCGCCAGATTTCCCCGCTCGCCAAAGTTGACCGCATCAAAGCGCCCTTGTTCGTCATTCAGGGCAAAAACGACCCGCGAGTTCCCTACACGGAAGCCGAGCAAATCGTTTCCGCTTTAAAAAAACGCGGCGCAATTGTCGAATACAAATTATTTGACGATGAAGGTCACGGCATTTCCAAACTAAAAAACCGGCTTGAGCTTTATCCACTCGTCGCCGATTTTTTAGATAAATATATGAAATAAATATTTTTTTCACCACAAAGGCACGAAGAACACAAAGAGAATTCAAACAGGATGGACAGGATTTACAGGATAAATTAAAAATAATTTAGCTAATCTGTTTTAATTATTCTGCCTATCCCGTTTATCCTGTTTGAATTAAACCTTTGTGCCCTCTGTGTTCTCTGTGGTGAAAAAATTTCTTAATCGAGCGAGATCATTTTTCCCGTGCGGCTCGATTCGCGCGCGGCATCTAAAGCAACCTGGATTTTGTAGCCGTCTTCGAAAGTCGCACCGTTTTCGACGCTTGTTTTGCCCTCCCGCAATGCTTCAACGATTTCCGTCGCAAAAGCTAAAAAACCATTGTTCCAGCCCGTGTTGCGCACGCCTTCGACGGCTTCGTTCAAATTTAAATCAAGTTTTTGCCACGATTCTTTGCCCGCTTCGCCGACAAAAAGTTCGCCGTCGAATTCCACGCGCACCGCGCCTTTCGTGCCGAAAATTTCGACGCGGTTTTGATAGATTGGATATTCGACCATCGAAAGCGAAACGTTGGCGGTCGCGTCTTCGGTAAATTCGCCGTCGGCAAATCTTAAGATCAAATTCGCTTCGTCGTCGGTCGTAACTTCGCGCATTTCGCCTGTTCGTTCGTCGCGCCGGTCTTTAACGTGCGTTTGCAGCTGGCAGAAAATTTTTGAGATTTCCGCGCCGGTCATCCAGCGTAGAGTGTCGAAAACGTGTGAGCCGATCGCGCCGAGTGCGCCGCCGCCCTGCGTTTCGTCAGACCACCAGGTCCACGGCAAACTAGAGTCGCCGCGATGCGGGGCGCGAAAATTATATTTGGCGTGGCGAATTTTTCCCAAATTTCCGGCGCGAATCATTTCAAAAGCTTTTTTGCGCCCGTTCAAAAATCTCAGCTCGTGATCAATCAACGTGAGCAAATTATTTTTCGCTTTGGCAGCCTGAAACATTTTCAGCGCTTCGGCGGCGTTCATTGCGGTGGGTTTTTCGCATAAAATATTTTTATTATTTTCCAGGGCGAAAAGCGTCATCTCGCAGTGAAAAACGGGCGGCGTGGTGATGCAGATGAGATCAACGTCTTTGCGCCGGACGGTTTCGCGCCAATCGTCAGTGTAATGCGCAATGCCGAATTCGGCGGCGGTCTGCTCGGCTTTTTCGCGCCGAGCGCTGGCGATCGAAACGATTTCCGCTCCGGCGATTTTTTGAAAAGCGGGGATCTGCACCGTGCGCGCAAATCCGCTTCCGATTATTCCGATACGAATTTTTTCCTTCATATCAAAAATTAAACCAGAATCGGGCACAGAAAAAAAGCGCCGGAAATTGTTCCGAACGCTTTTTTAATTTTGTACATTTTTATAAAAGTTTTTATAAAAAATTAACGATTATTTATGCCGAGCGCCAGATTTTTGCCGTCGGATTTGTGCAGTTTGATTCCGTTTTGCAGAAAATCGTTATAGATTCGGCGGTCGTGGTCGTTCATCCTCAAAATGTTGGCTCCGATCAGATATTTAGCGGTCGAAGGATTTTCGCCGAGCTGTGCGTACCGTTGTCCCATCGCTTTCAGGCAAACTTTTCCTTTTGGCAGATCGAGCGTCACGCTGAGAGGAATGCCCGCACCGGCTAAATAATTTTGCCCGACGCGGATGGCGGGTAGAATAAATGCGATCCCGTTTTCGCTCAGATCGTAAGTTTCGCCTTTGATATTCAGATTGGTTTCTTTCAGAACCAGCCTGCCCGTTTCCTTATTGCGCAGGCTGTTCGATTCCGGTTCAAGCGAGACCGAAACCGGCAGGCAGGCTTTTTGGCGCGCGGGTACCTGGTAGCCTCTCAAAGACTCGTTCAAACGTCGGACGAGTTTTCTGATTATATTCATTAATATGTTGAAGTAAATTTTAGAATTTAAGTTGCCTGCTTTTTATAAACCTTTTTTGCGGGGAAATCAATCGTTAATTTATGAAATAAAAAAAATAAGCTCATTTTTCAGAGCTTATTCCTTTTTTTATTAAAATTCTCTTTTATTAAAATTTTCGTTAACTGGAAACTTCCGTTGCCAGATCGGCTTTTTTGGCGTTTCTCAGCTTGTCGCCGTAAGTCAGATACTCGTCGTAAAGCTCGCGGTCGGCTTGCGACATATAAATAATGCGCGCGCCGATTAAATAACTGGAAACCGTATCATGAATGCCGAGATGTTCGTAGCGGCAGCCGATGAGCTCTAATTTTATTTTCCCGTTCGGCAGATCCATCACGGCATAGATCGTGCGGTCTTCGCCGACCAGATATTTTTCGCACAGGCGAATGGACGGAATAATCATCGCCACACCGGATTTGCTTAAATCTTTGGTTTCGCCATTAGCATAAATCGTTTTGGCGGTGGCGGTTTTTTCAGAATCCAGAGAAATTGTCACGGGAACGCACAATTTTTTTCTGGGAGCAGTTAACCGGCTCATCACAAAACCGGTTAATTCGGCAGCGAATTTACGAATTAAGTTTGCCATGTTTTAATTTTGGACTGCGGGAGATGGCAGCAGTTTGTTGCCTGAAATCCAAAGACCTGTTGGCTGTATCGATCAGATTTTTTTACCTTTTAAGGGCGCGCCTTTGTTGTCTTCGTATTTCAGGGTTGTTTTCCGATCTTTTTCGTTAAGTTCAAGCAAAAAAGACATTTTACCGCTTTTACCGTAAACGGCAGGCTCGGCGGCGGCAGAATATTTTTTCTTGTCTGAGGAAACGGAAATGCTATAGTGATAGCCTGTGGACTGTGGGTTTTGAATGTCGGCGGGCAATAAATTCTGCGCGATGAGCGCCGGCATATCGCCGTACGCGCCCCCATTTTGCATCGAATAAACCATCTGAGCTTTGGCGATGCGTTCCATCATGCTCTGGGCTTCCGAATGATGAACGTCCAGTCGGAGCACGAAAAAGTAATTCTTTCCTTCTTTTTTCGCGGCATTTTCAGCGGCTTCGTCCGCTGTTAAAACTACCCATTTATCGGCTTCGCGGCGCAATTTGAATTCCTTGAGTTCGAGCACGCCGGTTTCTTCGTTGGGCATCTTGGCGGTAACGGTCGCCTGATTATTCGAAATAATTTCCCCGTTGATCTCGATGTCAGCCGGAACCTGTGCCGCCAGCGGTTCGAAATCCGAACTCAAATCCTGCATTTCAGCATCGGTTAGGCTTTCGACCGCCACGCGCAGATTTGTCATCATCATCGCTTCGCGAAAACGCTTTTCGCGCAGATTTTTGTAAAAAACACGAACCGTGTCTGCCGGAGAATTCTGTTCAAATTTGATTCGGCTTTTCCCTGCGGAATTTTTCGTTTCGGTCGAGGCGGCGGGCAAAGTTTTCTCCTGTTTATCAGCTTGCGGATTGTTTTCCGTTTTAGCCGAGACGGTGCAACCGCCAACTAAAACGATCGAAAAACAAACAGGCAGAGACAGTTTCACAAGGAATTTAGCATTAAAAAATTGCTTGGGCATCCACGATTTCTCCAAAATTGGAAGTTTGATTCTGGTTAATTCTGGTTAAAAGATTTGGAATCTTTTGCGGGGCGCAGGGAGTGAAAGATGAATATGCACCACCCGCTTTTTGGGATTATAGCGCAACATTCGAAAAAGGTAAAACAATTTTTTACAATTTTGTGTTTTTTTACTTCAAAAGAAAAAATCATAAAAACTTTAATAATTTAATCTAAATAAAAAGGCGAACGAACAGGTTATTGTTCATTCGCCTTTAACCGCCGATGACAGCGCAAACTACTTATTGCTTCTTCCCGTCAGCACGATTTCCCGCCCGACGTAATAAAGGAAAATCGCCAGAATCCAAAACGGAACGAGTCCGAGCCAGTCGGCATTCGGTCCATCGAAAAAGGGATTCGAAACTTTCGCCCATTTGTTAAAGTCGGTTTGAACGGCTTGCAGTGACGGAATGACGGCGAAAACCGCAACCAGAATTCCGGCGATTGCGCCGCCCGCGATATAGCCCGAAGCCATCAGTACGCCGTTTGATTTATCGGTTTCGGCGATGATCTGTTCTTCGGTCAGATTTCGGTGCGCAAGTTTTTTCTTGAGATAAATATCGACCGCCCAGCGTACCATTCCGCCGACGAAGATCGGTGCGGACGTGGAAATCGGCAGATAAAGCCCGACAGCAAAAGCGAGAGCCGGAGCACCGGTCAGTTCCAGCATAATGGCGATCATCGCGCCTATCAGCACCAAACCCCACGGCAATTCCTGACTCAAAATCCCTTTGATGATGTAACTCATCAGAGTGGCTTTTGGCGCGTCGTAGCGCTCGATGTCGTTGCCTTCGTCGTCTTTGGTAATCACGCCGTTAATCGTCGGGTCAACGAAATAGACAGGCTTGCCCTGCATATTGACCAGATATTTTCCGGTTTGTCCGACGCTCGCGTCCGTATTGTGCCAGACGCGGTAGTTTTGCGCATCGTCCTTAAATTTTCCGCCAGCTTTTTCGCTGCGAAAATTTGTTCCCTCGTGCGAAAGCTGCTGTTCGCTGATAGTCACGCTGGCAAATTTTGCCGGGTCAACTTTTTGATAATAAGTTTTCGATTCATTTAAAAAGATAAGCAGCGGTCCTAAAACTAAAGCCGAAGCGAGCGCGCCGACGAGAATGGCGATCTGCTGGTTGCGCGGAGTTCCGCCGACGAGAAATCCGGTTTTCAAATCCTGCGAAGTCGTTCCGCCGTTTGAAGCCGCGATGCAGACAATGCCGCCAATCGAAAGCGCCGTCACAAAATAAGGATCGCGCGCCGTCCAGCCTAAAGCTAAAAAGACCAGACACGTAATTAACAGCGTCGCCACCGTCATTCCTGAAATTGGATTCGACGATGAACCTACTTCGCCCGTAAGGCGCGAAGAAACCGTAACGAACAAAAATCCGAGAACGACGATTAAAATAGCACCTAAGAAAGAGACGATCGGATTTGAAAAAACGCTCAAACCCAATTGTGGAGCCAGCATAATTGCGGCTATTAAAGCGACAACGCCAACGACGACCCATTTCATTGAAAGATCGCGGTCGGTTCGCGGCAAAACAGAGCCTTCTTCGACCGAACCGCCGCGCAAATCTGCCAAGCCGGATTTCAAACCATGCCAGATTGTCGGCAAACTGCGGAAAAGACTGATGATTCCGGCGGTTGCGACCGCGCCCGCGCCGATATATAAAATGTATGCGCCACGCACGTTGCCCGGACTCATCTGATCAATGGTTTTGGAAAGCTCCGGCGCAATCGGCGTCGTCAATCCCGCTCCAAAATATTTGATCATCGGGATCAGCACGAGATACGACAGAACGCCGCCCGCCATCATGATCGACGAAATATACGGTCCGATGATGTAGCCGACACCGAGCAGCGCCGGATTATTTTCGAGCGCGATTGAGCCGCCTTTAAGCGTCGTGTCGCTGAACTGTTTTTCCGGTTCGCCTTTCCAAAAACTGAAAACGTCCATCAGCGATTTATAAATAAAACCGATAATAAATCCGATGGTGATAATTTTTCCGCCCTGCAGCGCCGAATCGTCGCCGACGGTTAAGTCGCCCTCGTGCGAAGCCTCGCGCGATTCTTTCGAAGCGCCCGCTTTCAAAACTTCCGCGCAAGCCGTTCCTTCCGGATATTTCAGAAATCCGTGCTGGTCTTTGATCAGAGCGCGGCGTAGCGGAATCATCATCAAAATTCCCAAAAGTCCGCCGAGCACGGCGACCAGCATCACGCGCGTGATTTCCAGATCGAAACCGAGAATCAAGATCGCAGGCATTGTCACGCCAACGCCGAAAGCGATGGATTCGCCCGCCGAACCAGCCGTCTGCACGACGTTATTTTCCAGAATCGTCGCGTCGCGCATTCCGAACTTGGAAAGCAGTCGAAACAAAGTTATCGAAATAACAGCGACCGGAATCGAAGCCGAAACGGTCAATCCGGTTTTCAAAACCAGGTACAGCGACGAAGCGCCGAAGATGATTCCCAACAGTGTTCCGACGATCAGCGGAAACGGTGTGAGCTCCCGAAGTCGTGTAGCATCAGGAATATACGAACGAAAATTTTCGAGAAAAGGATTTCTCTGCATTCGGAAAAGCCTCCTTGTTTTTTAATTGCAAATTAAAAATTACGAAAAGCCGACCCTTGTTAGTAATTGATAATCCGCAATTTTATTCAATTTAGGGGAAAGTTTTGAAATGAAACTTCGGTTAATTTAACTTGCAAATTGTTTTTAAAGCAAGTGATTGCCTGCAAATCATTAATAATTAATGTAAATCTTTATCGGAAAACGCTTTTTCAGCCTGCGGAAAAGTTTTCCACATTGTGGAAAACTTTTGCTTCGGCAGTGGAAAACTGATTTTTCCGGCTGATATTTGCGGTTTTAAAAATAATCACGGCGGCGTTTATGATTTCCGGCGCGATTTCTTTTATACTGTTGAAAATTTTCCCAGAGGTGAATAGATGATCGCTCGTTCTGTCCGATTTTGTTTGCTGTTTCTGCTCTTTTCCGTTTCCCTTTTCGCACAAAAAGTTCCCGCGCCCGCAGATGTTTTGGGATTTACGCCGGGTGATGACCGCAAGCTGGCTTCCTGGAAACAGGTAGTTGATTATTTTCAAAAATTAGATGCCGCGAGCGACCGCGTAAATTTTGCGGAAATCGGCAAAACGACAATGGGCGCGCCGTTTGTTTATGCAACTATTTCCTCGCCCGCAAACTTACAGAATCTCGAAAAATATAAACAGATTCAGGCAAAATTAGCCGATCCACGATTGATAAAATCTAACGATAAAACGGCGCAAGATTTAATCAAACAGGGCAAAACGATTGTTTTGATAACGTGCGGCGTTCACTCAAACGAGGTTGGAAGTTATCTTTCTTCGATGTTAATTGCCGAAAAATTGGCGAAAGCGGAAGACGGGGAAACGCAGAAAATTTTAGATAACACAATTATTTTGCTCGTGCCGAGTTTGAATCCCGACGGCGTGGATATTATCAAAAACTGGTACGACAAAACTCTGGGAACGCCGTTTGAAGGCACCGAGCCGCCGGAGCTTTATCACAAATACGTCGGGCACGACGACAACCGCGATTGGTACGCGTTCACGCAGGTTGAAACGCAGCTCACGGTTGATAAAATTCACAACGTCTGGCATCCGCAGATCGTTCACGACATTCACCAGCAGGGCGCAAACGGCGCGCGGCTTTTTATTCCGCCTTATTTGCCGCCCGTCGAGCCGAACGTGCCAAAGGAATTAATCGAAGGCTACACGGAACTCGGAAATTTTATGGCGAAAGAAATGCGCGCCAAAGGTTTTCAAGGGATCACGACCGATTCGACTTACGACGCCTGGACGCCCGCGCGCGCCTATTCGCATTATCACGGCGGCGTACGAATTTTGTCGGAAACCGCGAGCGTGAAACTTGCGACGCCCGTAAACATTAAATACGAAGATTTGCGAAACGGTCTCGGCTACGACGTGCGCAAAGACGCGCCAAATTTTTCGCCCGTCTGGAAAGGCGGCGAATGGCACATCCGCGACATCACCAACTACATGACGACTGCCGCGTTCAGTTTAATGAAACACGCTTCCGACAACCGCGAAAAATGGCTTTCGAGATTTTACGCGATTGGCAAAGAAGCCGTCAGACCTCCAAAAGACGGCGAAACTTTTGCTTATATTTTTGACAATAGCGATAAGAAATATAGCCTTTTATTTTGGAATAGTCTTGAAAGAGCAGGTGTCGAATACAAAGATGTTGGAAAATTTACCTACAACGGTAAAACATACGGCGATTTCACAACTATAATCCCGATGAATCAACCTTACGCGGATTTTGCCAGAGCAATGATTGATTCGCAAATATATCCTGATTTGCGAGATGAGAAAGGTCAACCAATTCCTCCATACGACGTAACCGCTCATAATCTTGCTTTATTGACCAATACAAAATTTATAAAAGTTACGACTCCGATTAAGTTTCGTGAACCACCACGCAACGGACGTGGAAGTGGTTCTGGAAGCGGCATCGGCAGCCATTGCGGAAAGTTAATTTACCGTGGCACTTATCGTTCTAACATTCCAAATATGGACGAAGGTTGGACTCGTTGGATAATCGATGACAATCCTCAAGAACATAAACTTTGCACAGAATATTTATCGATTACCGATACGGAGATTAAATCAGAAAAAGTTAAGAAATTTACTTCGATAATTTTCCCCGACCAATCGCCAAATCAAATCTTGAACGGTTATGCAAAAGGCTCGATGCCCGAAGAATACACGGGCGGCGTCGGCAAAGAAGGCGTTGAAAACTTGCGGAAATTTGTCGAAGCGGGCGGAACTCTGGTTTTCTTAAACCGCGCTTCGCGTTTTGCGATTCAACAGTTTAATCTGCCCGTCCGCGATGTCACCGAAGGATTGCCGCGCAAGGATTTCTATATTCCCGGCTCTATCTTACGCACCAACCTTGATACGACGAATCCGATCGCTAAGAACATGCCGAAAGATTCAATCGCGTGGTTTGAAGATTCGCCCGCGTTCGAAATCAAAACCGATCCGCTCGCTCTGGCAAACAATTTCAAGATCATCGCTTCGTATCCGAAAGACGCGAAAGATATTTTACTCTCAGGCTACGCGCTCGGCGCTGAAAAAATCGCGGGCAAAGCGGCGTTAGTAGAATTTACAATCGGCAAAGGCAAAATAATTTTATTTGGCTTCCGCCCGCAGTATCGCGGTCAGAGTTTGGCAACATTTCCGTTTTTGTTCAATGCCATTTCAAATTAAGGAAGAAAATTTACAGGAATAAAATGGTGGACACGTATTGAGCGATAAAACCGGATGTTTAATTTTGTTTTATTCATAATTCGTGTTTTTCGTGTCATTCGTGGCAAAATATTTACATAAAAAGTTATGAGCGAAGCAACAAAGACAGATAAGAAAACACGCATTGAGAGGGATTCGATGGGCGAAATCGCCGTCGAAACGGATAAATATTGGGGCGCGCAAACCGAACGCTCTTTGCATCATTTCAACATCGGTTTCGATACGATGCCGCGTGAGATGATTCGCGCTCTCGGCATTTTGAAAAAAGCCGCCGCGCTGGTTAATCACGAGTTGAAATCGGATAAATTAACGAAGGAAAAACTCGAGTTTATAGTGCAGGCGGCGGATGAGGTGATTGACGGCAAGCTCGACGCGCATTTTCCGCTGCGCGTCTGGCAGACCGGTTCGGGTACGCAGACGAACATGAACGCCAACGAAGTTATCTCAAACCGCGCCATCGAAATCGCGGGCGGCGAAATGGGTTCTAAAAAACCCGTCCACCCGAATGACGACGTGAATATGTCGCAATCGTCAAACGATACTTTTCCGACGGCGATGTACATTGCGGCGGCAGAGAGATTAAACGCACTGATTCCCGAAATTCAAAAAGTTTACGACGCGATTGACGCCAAAGCGAAAGAATTTGCAGATGTCGTAAAAATCGGTCGGACGCATTTGCAGGACGCGACGCCTCTGACGGTCGGGCAGGAATTCGGCGGCTGGGCGAGTTTGATTGAGCGCGACATCGAACGCTTAAAGATGGTTCTGGACGGTTTGTTTGATTTGGCAATCGGCGGAACTGCCGTCGGAACGGGTTTGAACGCGCACCCGGAATTTGCCGACAAAGCCGCCGCGAAAATTGCCGAATTAACCGGACTTCCGTTTCGCGCGCATCCGAACAAATTCGCCGCGCTGTCGGCGCACGACGAAATAGTTTTCGCTTCCGGCGCGCTGAAAACTCTGGCGGCGTCTCTGATGAAAATCGCCAACGACATTCGCTGGCTCGCATCAGGTCCGCGCTGCGGAATCGGCGAAATTTCTCTGCCGGAAAACGAGCCGGGCAGTTCGATTATGCCGGGCAAAGTCAACCCGACGCAGAGCGAAGCGATGACGATGGTCGCCGCGCAAGTGTTGGGCAATGATGCGGCAATCGGTTTTGCAGGCTCGCAGGGAAATTTTGAGCTCAACGTTTTCAAACCTGTGATGATTCACAATTTCCTGCATTCGGTTAGATTATTGCACGACGCGTCGCACGGCTTTGTTGAATTTTGTATCAACGGCATCGAACTCAACCGCCCGCAAATCGACAAATATTTGCAGGATTCCCTGATGCTGGTGACGGCTCTGAATCAACATATCGGTTATGACAATGCCGCGAAGATTGCGAAAAACGCGCACAAAAAAGGAACTTCGTTGAAAGAGTCGGCGATTGAACTTGGTCTTTTGACGGGCGAGCAATTTGATGAATACGTGAAACCGGAAGAAATGACGCACCCGTAAAGTTTTAATAATACGGATAATTCAAAATCTTTGTCATTTTGTAACTGACGTTTATCGAATCAGTCTAAGTTTTGTACTACTGATTGGATGATTTTTTTTCGTGAAGTAGCCGCAATGCTTCTTTCGCACAACTAGCAAGAAACGGATCACTATCGTTAAGTGTATTTGTTAGCAATTGTTCAGATGAGGGCATGCCCAGTCGACCGATGGCGATACACGCATTGGCTCGCACATTGATGTCCTCTTCTTTATTTAGCAGTAATTTTTCAAGCGTCGGGAGAACCGAAGAATCGCCTTGGCGACCCAGAGCGGATGCCGCCTCCATGCGTAAATTCAAGTCTCTGCTGTTAAGCGCTTTAATAAGCGATTCGACGGCTCGCCTGCGCTTATCGCCTACCCACCCTAAACCATACGCAACGCGCATTCCGATATCGGAAGGATGCTCCGGGTCTTCCTGTTCCAGTAATATAATTAACGTTTCGACGACGTGTGGCAAAGCCCGTCCTCTTTTAAACCAGTCTTCATATGAAAAGTTTGGTTTCTGCTGTTGCTCAATGGGATTATCAAACGGAGGCTCTTTTACCCATTCCACAACTTTCGGATTAAATTCTTGATTCACTGTTAACTCCTTATGTGATTGAGTAATACTGTTACTTGATTGTGAGGTTTTTACCGGTCGCGTCTTACAATCCTGTACTTGTAAGCTCACGAATACCAGCATCAGTGATAACGGTCTGACAAACATTTTTTACCCATTTCTACTGAGACTTCGCGACCCTACTCAAAAGTCACGACCTTGAAATTTTACTCCTCACGGTGTACTGGATGAAGTTCCGATAGTGAACGAAGATGCGCTGGCATCCAATACTCCGTTTACCATTACCAGCACCTGAGTAGCTGTCGCAGTCGCACTGGTAATACTACAAGGGCAGCTCGTCCCGGACTTAACTACTAATTTAAAATCGAGCGTCCGCGTCAGAGTTCTCCCCGGTGCATTGCCTAAAGAAGGAGGATCGCGGATAACTACGGTTCTAGATCCCCCGGTCGGACAGGGGTTTGTCCGATTAACCCATGGCGCCAGTGTCGGTGATTGGGAGTAAAAGGAATACAAATCCATCCAAGTATTTGGCATATGCCCGGGGATTGCCGGTAAATTAACTTTTTCCCACCACTCTAAAACACAGTCGGATTTTGACGCGCCGCCTGTAAATGTCATTTCACTTCGAAAATCGAATATATGCCCGTTATATAAACGACTACCAGTGTTGGGAGAAACCAATCCTGCGGGTCCAAAATAAGTAACATTCTCTATCACAACGCTCGTCACGCAGCAGTTACAATCCGGGCAGGTGGTCGTCGTGCCGGAAGCAGGAGCGCCGCCGCTTCCTGAGGTTGGAGGGGTTGGTTTTTTATCTTTGCTCATTGCTTGTATCTTTTCATCTGTGCCCAATTAAGTATCAACCCAGTACTGTCTTGAATTGCTTCGTTAGAGCTTTACGACCAACTTCGTTATCAGGTTCGAGAGCATCAATCAATATTTCATAAAAGCTTCGGGCAGATGAAGCGTTGATTAGAAATTCATATCCTTCCTGACCTAAATCTGTTTTGTAAACAACGCAAAAAGAGAGAAATTCCTCACCTTTAGCAATGTCTTCCTTTGAGAGAAGCGGCTTTAAAGCGTGCAACAGGCGCTTAAATTCTACTGGTTTAACAGTAAACTGCATTGTATAGGGAAGCGAATCATTATCATATTCCTTGTGTGTACGGTGTAGCTGCGTGAAACGATTCATAGAGAAATCGTGTTCTTCAGTAAAAAACACGACTGTTGGAATTGGCTTGCTTTGTTCGCCAAGATACGTGATTTTGGCTTGAGCGTTTTTTAATTGTTCTTCGGTTGCGTTTAGAATAGATTCAGACATAGTAACCTTATCCTGTTTTGGAGCTTTTATAATCCAACAGCCCTGCTGCGCCAAAAGACACAACATAAAGGCTAAAAAAATTTCCTTTATTTGCATGGCACAAATTTATGTTCCTTATTAAACAAATCAAATGCGGCAATATGTTCTGCCGTCGGTTGGGAAGTTACATTTTTATTGATAATTGTTGACTCTCCATTCTTTCCGTCGCGATGATCTTCCCAGGTTTTTTTGTACTCCCAGGTGCTTCCTTCGTACCATTTTCCACAGTCTGTGCCTTTCATACACCAGGCATAAACCGCAAACTCAAAACGGAAAGTTTTCCAGCCGGTAGGATTGGTTGTAGCATTGTAGAAACCTTTATCTCCTCCTCCAGTTTTCGGAGCATCCATCATCGTTGCATTGGTGGAACCACCATTTTTCTTCCCGTCCCCGGTTCCCTGCTGGTAATCAGGCGTTGTTTCCCCGGCAAGGCAATCGACCGCCCAGCCGTCACTGGTTGTAATCTTTTCTTTATGCTTGTAGGCAGATGAATAGTCGCTGTGCTTGATCATCTTTCCGTCAGTGTAAGCCCTAATAAATTGCACATGCACGATTTTCTCGCATTTTGTGACCACGCACGATTCATCCGGTTCAAAAACTATATCTATTCGATTGCCGGTGGTAGTTGTTTTATTATTAGGCTCGCATTTCTTTGGACAGGGCGTAGTTGTACAGCCAGCAGGAGTTCCACCACTTCCTGCACTTGGCGGAGTCGGTTTTTTCTCTGAACTCACGTTTGTCCTCCTTCGACAGGCAAGGCAAGCACATGTTCAAGCCATGTCAAAGCCTTTTTCTCCAGGCGTTCGGCGCGGGCTGCCGGATCGACGATTTTTTCATCCCTTAAGGTTCTCTCAATCCAAGGGTAAAGCAAATCATTGGTGCAGCCGTGACCAAAGGCAAACATCAGCGCTGTGAGCAAGACCTTTCCGCGCACGGTCGGGAAACGATAGTTCTGCGCTGCGGCATCGCCCTTTTGAATAAGTTTTATTAATCCATCTTCTCCGATATATTCCGCTTTCTGCGGAAAGATGCGCCTCATTTCCTGCTGCATTTCTGCCGTAAAATTGTTTGGCGACATGGTGGTCGGCTTGCGGGCGAAAACCAATAATTCACTTAATGCGTTGCGGGTGTTTACTGCTTCCGGACCGGAAACTTTTTCCTGATATTCGAGGGTTTTATCAAACAATTTTTCCGCCCGCTGCATTTCCGCGGAAGAATTTTTATCTGCGAGAATCGCTCCTGCCCACGGATACTGCGGGTCGGTATCGAAATGGCTGCCGTACAACAGGATTAGTTCAAGATAAAGCCGAATCGTTCCCCGGAGCGTAAAGCCGTGACCATCCGCTCGATTTATCCCAAAACGGACAACCTCTCTCATTTGCTCTTCTTTGATCACCTTGAACAAGGGCGGCGAAAACTCTGCCAGATGAGCGACCATTTCGTCTTCAAAAGCATGCAGGGTATATTTACCGAGTTCTTCCACCTGCGCTTGGCGAATAATCATTTTAACGTTCTCCTCGATCCCCTAAAAACGCGTAATCGGAACTCAAGTTCGGTTAGCTGACTTCCAAACGATTTGTTTTAAGCTGCCCGTTAGGCAAATAGTAATTCAACAAGGCATTTGGATCTTCATCTTCTAAAGCGAAATTCAAAACCACCCCGAAAAAATTTTTAAGTTCCTGGTCTGTGCAGGTAGGAAGAAATGCACGCAGCACGCGAGGGTCGTAAAAGCGGAAAAGCATTGGCTTTCCGGTTTCATCATGGATGGTTAAAAACGAGCGAAAATGTTTTCGCACTTCTTCCAGCGAGTAGCGGCTCTGCGCGAAAATTCCCCAGTGTTTGCCCCATCCTTCATTTAAAACCCAATTGCAGAAATCCGTGCCTGCAACCATTCTCACGAGATAGGGCGCAACTTCGGCGATGTCCGGCTTGAGCTCGCCGCGGTAGAGACAATAATACTGAGGGCGCATTTCGTGAAGCTTTCTTCGCAGATCGGGAATAGACGCGCCGTCGAGCACGGCATAGATTCGATTGAATCCGTTGAAAAGATTCTGATTAAGTTTTTGCGCGTCCATATAAAATATTATTTTATAAAACTTTAAAGCGATTTCAGTAAAGGAGAATAAACTATTCTCCGAATTTTACTCTGGTCATATATCGCAAAACGGCGTTCCGCTGACGGCTGCCCGTTTCATCACCAGCGCCGCCGGACTATAAGAAAACACCGGCGCGGGCGGTATGGGCGGAGGAGGCGCAGGTTTTTGACCAGGGTCGGCTTTGTCGGCTTCTTTCGCCGGTTTGGGTGCTTCGGGGCTGGAACCCGAACCGGAACCCGCCGCGCCGCCGCTGTTGATCATCACCATCGTGCCTTTGATAAAAATTCCGCCTGAATTGATGTTGATAAAATTTCCGCCAACTTTGAGGGTTAAATTCGTGCCGGTTTCGATGGTCAGATTCATACCGGATTTCAAGTGAATTTCCATTCCGGCATCGAGCGCGTAATTTTGTCCGACTTTTTCCTGAATATTTTGCTGAACGTTTAGGGAAACTGTTCCGCCCACCTTTTCGTTTTTATCGCCTAAAAGCTCTTGATGATTGTCGCCGCCGACCTTTTCGAATTTGTCTTTGATCACGATCAGATGGCGCTCGTTGCCGATCCACTCGAAAGAATCATTTTTTACGCGCAGATCGAGATTTTTTTCGCCGTGAATAAAGACTTGTTCCGAGCCTTTTTTATCCTCGAAACGCAGCTCGTTGAAACCTCCGCCGCCCGGCGACGAATACGATTTCATGGTCATCTTCGTTTTTTCATCCGGCAAAGTGTAGGGCGGCATCGTTTCGGCGTTATAAACGCAGCCGGTGATGATCGGCTGGTCAGGATCGCCTTCGAGGAAATCCACCATAACTTCCATGCCGATGCGCGGAATAAAAACCGAGCCCCAGCGCTTGCCAGCCCAGGATTGACCGACCCGGATCCAGCAGGAACTGCCTGCATCATTTTTTCCTTCGCGATCCCAGTGAAACTGCACTTTCACACGCCCGTACTTGTCAGTAAAAATTTCTTCGCCTGACGGTCCGACGACAACTGCCGTCTGGCTGCCGTGAACAATAGGTTTCGGCGTGACACGCGGCGGGCGAAAAGGAACGGAGTTTGGAATGCATCTTGATTCGTTGTAGTAAGGATCGGAAACATCTTGATCGGAAAGATAATCGGGACTCTGCTGAATTTTATGCTTTACTGATACCAGCGTGTACACCGCGTTGAATTCATCATACGGGTGATTGGTCAGTTTGAAACGATAGCCGGGCGTCAGCGCACAGCAATCCGATTTACCATGAAAAACTTTGTAATCCGCGTCCACTTCCTGCATCCGGATTTCAGCCGTTTTTTTATTTTCAGAATATATTTTTTGTACTTCGGCTGCCTGATTCCCGCCGCCTTTGGTAACGCCGTCAAACCTTTTGGCATATTCGCCGGGATAATCGTAAATTTCCAACTGGGGCGAGGCTCCGATATCAAGACGCGCTAATTTCTCAGCTTCCAGTTTTTTTCCGGGCAGTTCGAAATGGTGGTCCCACAGAGTCACTTTGCCGGAATCAATTTTTTGTTCGAGCTGCCAGACGCGAACCGAGCTGACGAAATCTTCTTTGTCTTCGACCACCATCGAAAAAGGAATTTCGTTTTTAAACGGGCAATCTACATGTGATTGCGGCGTATTGGCAATGACCATTTCGTGCATCTGGTCGGTATGCTTGAAAAAATAATAAATTCCTTCTTCTTCCATTAATCTGGAAGCAAAATCAAAATCCGTTTCGTGATACTGCACGCAGTAATTGCGCTTCTCAAAGGTTCCCTGCAATTCAAATTTGAACTTAAAATTACTAAAGATTTCTTTCAAAATATCGGGAACCGATTTATTTTGAAAAATGCGGTTTTGCTTTCTTTTGGTCAGCACCCACACGTCGGGTACGATGGTCGCATAATAAATCGTGTACCGCTGATCCCGGCTGGCGTGAGCAAACCAGTTGACCATTCCGTTAAAAATTCGAGCCGTTCCGTCACGCTGCAGGATACTGATGATGACGTTTTGACCGAGTATTTTTTTAATATCCTCAACTATGTAGGGCGCTTCCCCGCTTTCGTTTTCTTCGTGGAGTAATTTGACCTGGTATTCGAAAAGCGTGGAAATTTCTTCTGAACCTGTAAATTCGTCAATCAGCAGAAAATCTTTGCCGAGCGGGGTAGCGATGCTCATCATTCTGCCGTCCTGAGTGGTACTCATAATTTTTATTTCGCCACGGAAGATTTTCTCCGCGCCGTGTTCGGGAGAATACTTGAAATGCCGAATAACGAAGTGTTTTAAAACAGCTTCGTTAAAATCCAGTCAAAATTTGAATCCCTTTAAAAACTAAAGAAATTACAAACAGCCGTAGTCGTCAAAGACCGAAATACATGAGCTGACGAAACCGACCATTAAATGCCGCCGCCTGAAAATAGTTTGGATTTTAGTTTGCCTGCCTGCAAATTGCAATCTTTTTTCAGGGGCTTTTTTACGCGCGACCGTTTTAAGGCGCTGTTGCCGCACCGGCGGCGGGCGCGGCAGGTTCAGGTAAAACGCTCGGAACTTCCTCGGTCACTTTCTGTCCCTCGCCATCTGTAACACGCGATTTGACCGGAAATTTTTCATCCTTGTCATTCGGTTTGTAAAAATCTTCGAGCGCCTGTTTGTCGCGGGCGGCTTTATCACGCGCCGCTTTTCTGTCTTTTGCCGCCTGGCTTTCGTCAGATGCGCTGTCTTTTATGGCATTCACATCATCCACGTTGCTTACTCCGGATGCCGCCTGTTTCTGAACGGCTTCCGCACGGTTCTGGTAGTCACTGGCTTTATCGGCTGTATCTTTGGCTTTGTCGAAAATGCTGTTGACTTCCTTGACGACTTTTGCGATTTGCGGCGAAACTGTTTCGAAAACTTTTTCGATAACGAGATTCCAGATCGGGAAAAAAGTGTTTCTGAACATCAGAGCCGTCAGCCACGGCAGGCGACCGAGCAGAACTTCCATCGTCTGCGCCTTGTTGTCCTGCGCTTTTTTCCGCGAAGCTTCCATTTGTCCGGCGAGATCGCCGATGGCGAATTTGATGATCGGGTCAATGTAATGAATCAATTTATCTTCGATGAGTTTGGCGATAAACTGTTGCGCGTCCAGAGTTTTCCCGCCCGGTACATTCATCGAAAAGTTTCCGCCGCCGGGAAGAACGCTGCCCGCGAGGTCGCCCATGATCGTGACGATTTTTTGCGACAAATGATGACGCCCGGCTTGCAACATCAACTGGGAATCAATCGCGCCGGAGTTTCCCGCCGCCATCATTCGCCCGAAAAGGTCTTCCAGCAGCCCGATGTTGGCGTCGTTGATCTTCGTCATCACTTTTTTGACGAAGGGCGGAATGCCTTTAATGTCTTTCATCGCCGCGTCCATGCCTTCGATCAGGCAGGCGGAAGCCGACGGAATCGCGTCCGGCGTGGTTTCGGGCGCGCCTTTTAATTTGCCGAAAATTTCGCCGAGTTTTGGCGTTCCGGGCGTGGCTTCCGGCGAATTGTTCATTCCGAGAAAATCGTAAACGTCGTTGACCTTATCTTCGACATCCTTTTTAACGTCTTCGACCTTTTGTTTCGCTTCATCAATTTTTTTATTGACGTCGGCGAGAAGATTATTGTCGTCCGGGTTTGAACCTGCGGCAGTTTCTTCCGGCGGAGGCGCTTTTTTGAACCAGATCGGATACGTCAGGTTAAAATTTTCGTAATTGGCTTTGATCGCTTCGATCGTCAGACCGTGCGCGGCAAGCTCGACGCTCTTTTCGTGGGTTTCGCGCATTTTCAAATATGCCGCGAGATACAAATCTAAAAATTTAAAAGCAAAACGCTGAACTGTCGCCATAATATTGCCGACGCCCGGAATATTGGCGATCGCTCCAGCCGCCGCGTCCAAAGGGCTCCCTTCGGGCGGTTTAATATAAAAAGCGTTGAGGTTCTCACAGAATTTCACGTAATTGGCGCGAACTTCGTGCAGTTTTTTTCCTGCCGCGTGGATTTCGGGATAAAGAATCGCCGGTTTGTTGACCGTAGCGATAGCGCTTTCAATGTCTGACAAAAAAGTGTCAAGCTGCGTTGGATCGGGTTTTGACTGGCTTGAGCCGCCGCCCAGTAAATTCGACGCCATCGCGCCGACTTCTTCGAGCGCGCCGCGGCTTTCGGTCGTTTCTTTTAGGGCGTGTTTGGTTGACGAAACAAAAGCGAAAAGCGTGATGGCTTCGCGTTCGACACCGTCGCGAAACATAATCGCGTGACCTTCGGGCGGCTCCTGTTTATTGGCTGGATTATAACTGTTATGCGCGAATTTTTTGCCTGAGCCGGGATGAACGAATCCAAAATGAATGTATTCGGTCGGGATTCCGCCGTCGAGTGGGTTCGGGTTATCGTCCTGTCCTTCGTAGGAAGTTCCGAAATCGCCCGCGTCATCCAGTTCCGGCACGGACAAAGTATCGCCGGGAACAAATTCGGCTTTGGCGTCAGCTTTAGCAGTCGCTTTTCCGCCCGTTGCAGAGTCGAGCATTTTTGAAGCATCGTCAAGCAATCCCATAACAGTCTTCCTTTATTTCGCCAATTCCTTGAGCTTGGCTTTCGTCGCGGCATCCGGCTCGCCAGTTTCCTGCAGCTTGTATTCAGCTTGAAATTTTTTCAGAGCTTCTTTGGTTTTTTCGCCCAATTCGCCCATTTCGCCGCCGCAGTTGAAGCCGAGATTTTTTAGGCGCTGCTGCACGCCGCTGATCAGTTCCAGCGGATCGAGCCGACCGAGCCGCAGCGGGTAAATTTCTTTTCCGTTTTTAAACGAAATTTTGCCGGATTTCGCGTCGCCCGGAATAAAATGTTCGAGCCGACCGTCGCCGTCGGTTTTCCCTTCGGTCACTTTGCCGTCAACGTCCAAAATATAAGACTCATTGGCGCGCGGTTTTCCGAGCTTGAGCATTTGGATTTTCAATTTCGCGGGCTCGCCTTTTAATTTGAAAACGTGTTCCTGTTCGCTTCCCTTTGAAACTTCTTTCAACTGCTTTTCAGGAATAAAAATTTCGTCGTCTTCAAACAAAACGTTTGGGTCTTTGCGCTTGGCTTTCAGAGCGGCGTTTTCGCCATGATCCCAGATCGTGCGCCAAAAGAAACCGTTCTTTCGGGCTAAACTCATTGTCGTTTCATCAGATCCAACTTTTTGTTTCGGCATAAATTTAACCTCTGTTTATCAAGCGTCTTCCCAAGCGCCTTTATCCAGTTCGGGGAAGGTAACTTTGCAACTGCCCGGATCGAAACCCTTGACGTGCGCCTTTCCGTTTTTATCGAGCGAGCCGGATTTCACGCGACCGTCAGGCGTAGTTACTTTGTAGCGAATTCCAGGAACAGGTCTGCCCGCTTCATCAATCATCTTGATCTTGATCCAGGATTTTTTGTTCTTATCTTCCTTATGCTTCTTCTCTTTTTTGCGAAGCGCCGACCGTTTTTCAAGTTCGATCTTTGAACCCGGTTTGGCATCATCGGCTTCGTCAGGCTGAGCCGGGCTTTCCGGCGGAGTGGTATCTGCGGAACCACTTTGCGGCGTTCCCGGCGCGGAGTTGATATTAACCATTGTGCCTTTGATGTAAACGCCGCTCGAATCAATCACAATATGATTTCCGCCGACCTGAAGCGTAATGCTGCTCAGGGCTTTGACAACCACATCCTGCCCCCTCAGCCACAGCATTTTGTCCGACGAGATGGATTTTTTTCCAGCGGCGATTTCATCTGAATCCGCAGCGAAACGGAAACAATGATTTCCCGTGATCTCGATGCGCTGTTCGCCTTCGACTTTCAGGTGATGCGTGCCGCCGACTTTTTCGACCTGATCGCCGCCGACTGTTAAATGCGTATCGTCGCCGATGCTTTCGCGCCGGTTGTGTTTGACGATCAAATGTTCGTCGTTGCCGATCCACTCGCGGCGATCGTTTTTGATGCGGACGTCCATGTCCTTTTCGCCGTGAACAAAAATTTGTTCCGAGTCTTTTTTGTCTTCGAAACGAAATTCGTTAAAGCCCTGCCCGCCCGGCGATGAATCCGACTTGATCGTCATTTTCGTTTTTTCGTCCGGCAGCTTATAGGGCGGCATCGCCTGGGCATTGTAAACGCAGCCTCTGATAATCGGTTGGTCGGGGTCGCCTTCGAGAAAATCTACGATCACTTCCATGCCGATGCGCGGAATGAACATCATTCCCCATTTATTTCCAGCCCAAGCCTGACCGACACGCACCCAGCACGAGCTGTTCAAATCAATCTGACCTTCGCGATCCCAGTGAAACTGCACCTTTACGCGCCCGTATTCATCCGTAAAAATTTCTTCGCCCTGCGGTCCGACGACGAAAGCCGTCTGGCTGCCCTGAATAATGGGTTTCGGCGTCAGGCGCGGCGGGCGAAACGGCGTGGTTTGTGTGATGCACGAAAAACTGTTGCCGTAAGCATCTCCGACTTCTTCGTCTGAAACATAATCAGGGCTTTGTTCGACCTGATGCGTAACGTTTGTGATCGTATGCAGAACGTTAAAATCTTTGTTCGGATGATTGAACAGTTTAAAACGATAACCGGGCGTCAGCGCGCAGCAATCGGATAAACCGCTGAATGTTTTATAGCGCGCATCGAGTTCCTGCATCCGCGTTTTGGCGGTTTGATCTTTGTCTGTTTCGACGTAATTTAATTCGGCTTGCTGCTTGCCGCCGCTTTTATTGATTCCGTCGTATTTCCGAGAATATCCGCCGGGAAAATCATACATTTCCATGTCCTGATTTCCGCCGACATTAACAATTGAAGGCTGTTCGGCATCAAGCTTTTTCTGTGGTAATTGGAAATTAAAATCCCAGAGAGTGACTTTACCAGTTTGGAGTTGATAATCGAGTTTCCAGGTTCCGATCGAACTGATGAAATCTTCCTCGTCGGAAACATCGATCATATAGGGAATCTCGTTTTTAGAAGGCAGATCAAGATGTGATTGCGGAGTATCGGCGACGATCATTTTATGACCTTCTTCCGTATGCTCAAAATAATAATAAATCCCTTCTTCTTCCATTAATCTGGAAGCAAAGGCAAAATCCGTCTCACGATACTGCACGCAGTAATTCCGCTCTTTATAATTTCCCGTAACCTGCCAATCCACTTCGTAACCGTCAAACAATTTTTTCAAAATATCGGGTACGCTTAATTGCTGAAAGATGCGGCTTTGAGAGATTTGAGTTAAAACCCACACATCAGGAACGATGGTGGCGTAATAATATGAAAAGCGAACGTCGCGATGTCCCTGCGTAAAATGATTGATCATCCCGTTGAAAAAACGTGTCGTACCATCGGGCTGAGTGATATTGATGGAAACGTTTTGACCGAGAATTTCGTTAATGTTCACAATGGTGGGATTTGCACCGGCATCATCTTCTTCGTGCAGCAGTTCGACTTCAAATTTAAACAACTCCGACAGGACTTCGTTTGCCGTTAATTTATTGATTAACAGAAAATCTTCGCCGAGCGGAGTTGTAATACGCATCAATCTTTCTTGCTGTGTTGTTGCCATAGATTAACCCAATCCGTTTATGCAAATCTTCCGAGCGTTCCAAATTTTTCCAAACTGCCTATAACTTGACAGACGTAACCAGCGCTAAAGAATTGCATACAAAAATTATTTAAAAGTTTTTTTAAAGCATTTCGTATTTCCGCATATTGTCCCACATCTATTTCTGAACTTCGATTGGTCCTGATTTATCCTGATTTATCCTGATCTTCAGTGATCATTGGAACTTTTATAGCGTTATCTGAGCGCGCGGCGGATCGGAAGGATATTTGCAAACTTATTCGGCAAGATTAAATTAAAAAGCGTGTCTTAAATGAGACTAAAACGTTTTAGAGCGAGCAGCCCTTTGAATATTTATAAAATATTCAAAGGGCTGCTCGCTCTAAAAATTTTATTGAACAGTTGTTTTAGGTAATGTCATAGGCAAATGTTCCATTGTCCGCCAGACCGATATGAACGCTGGTGACGCCTTCGCCCGATGCCATTCTCGATAAAAATTCGCCTGACATTTCGGGCAGCAGCGTACCGTTTAAAATATTCGTCACGTTGCGCGCGCCTGAATCAACGTCGGTGCAGCGTTTGGCGACCGCATCAACAACCGAATCGTCGTAAGTAAACTGCGCTTTGTGATTCTGCATAATCCGCTGCTCGATTTTCTTGAGCTGCAAAACAATGATCATGCGCAGAATATCTTCGGAAATCGGATAATACGGCGCAACCGTCATACGACCTAACAGCGCTGGTTTGAACGCTTTAACGAGTTCCGGTCGAATTGCTTCGAGCAAACCTTCTGGTTCCGGCTTGGTATCAGGATCGGCGCAAAGTTTCATAATCGTATCGGTCGCCACGTTCGAAGTCAGCAGAATCACGCAGTTTTTGAAATCGATCTCGCGTCCTTCGCCATCTTCGAGTTGTCCTTTATCGAACACCTGATAAAACAATTCCATTACGTCCGGGTGCGCTTTTTCGACTTCGTCGAGCAGCACAACCGAATACGGTTTCCTTCGCACGGCTTCCGTCAAAACGCCGCCTTCGCCGTAACCGACGTATCCCGGAGGCGACCCCTTGAGCGATGAAACCGTGTGCGCTTCCTGATATTCGCTCATATTGATCGAAACCAGATTGCGCTCGCCGCCATACAGCGTGTCGGCTAAAGCCAGAGCCGTTTCGGTTTTACCGACGCCCGATGTTCCGACCAGCAGGAAAACTCCAATTGGACGTTTCGGATCGGTCAAACCTGCGCGCGACGTACGAATGCGTTCGGCGATCGCCTGAAGCGCGTGGTCTTGCCCAACGACTCTCGCCGCCAGAGTCTCTTTCAAATTCAGAACCGCGTTGATTTCATCGGAAACCATTTTGCCGACCGGAATTCCCGTCCAACCGGAAATTACTTCGGCAACCGTCTGCCCGTTGACAACCGGCTGCATCAAAGGATTTTCGCCTTGAACCTGTTTTAATTCCGCGTTCAGTTTAGCTAATTCAGCCTTTAACGCTTCGACATCAACCGTTGGCGCCGCGGATGTTGTGGTTGCGGCTTCCGAACCTTCTGTTGTCGTTTCAGCGGCTTCAATACCCTCGGCGGTTCCGGCTGCCGCGGCTGCAACGGCAGTTCCAGCCCCTGCGGCTTTTGCAACAGCGCTTTGTCCCTCGAGTTCCGAGCGAATTTCGCGAATGCGGTCAATCAGATCTTTTTCCTTCGTCCACTGCTCGTTAAGCAACGCGAGTTTTTCTTCTTCGCGAGAGCGCATTTCCTTCAACTCGTTAAGACGATCATCGTGTTTAGCGCCGGTTACCAATTCGCGTTCCAACGAGTCAATTTCAGCCGTCCAGTGTTCGATACGTCGGGTTGCGTCTTCGATCGCGCCGGGAGTTGCGCCCTGACCGATAGCGACTTTGGCGCAAGCTGTGTCCAGAACCGACACGCTTTTATCCGGCAGCTGGCGACCGGAAATATAACGATGCGAAAGTTTTACGGATTCGACAATGGCTTCGTCCAGAATGCGAACATTGTGATGCTCTTCCATTTTTCCGACCAGACCACGCATCATCGAAATACCTTTTTCTTCGTCCGGCTCATCAACCTTGACGACCTGAAAACGACGAGCCAGCGCTGCGTCCTTTTCAAAATATTTTTTGTATTCCGCCCAGGTTGTTGCGGCGATCGTGCGCAGTTCGCCGCGAGCGAGCGCTGGTTTCAAAAGGTTTGCGGCGTCGTTTTGTCCGGCTTGACCGCCCGCGCCGATCATCGTGTGAGCTTCGTCAATAAACAAAATTATCGGCTGCGGTGAGGCTTTTACTTCGTCGATCACGGATTTCAGACGGTTTTCAAATTCACCTTTGACGCCCGCGCCGGCTTGCAGAAGTCCCATATCGAGTGTGCGCACTGAAACATTTTTGAGTGGTTCCGGCACGTCGCCCGAAATGATTCGGTTGGCAAAACCTTCGACAACCGCGGTTTTTCCGACGCCCGCTTCTCCCGTCAAAATCGGATTATTCTGGCGGCGGCGCGTCAGAATGTCAATCAACTGGCGAACTTCGAAATCGCGACCGAGGATCGGATCAATTTTTCCGGCACGCGCTTTTCCGGTTAAATCTTCGGTGTATTGATCGAGCGCTTTGGTTTTTCCCGGAACGCCGCTTGCGACCGGAGCGCCGTCGGAAACTCCGCCCGTTTCTGAAAGGCTGCGAGCTTCGCGGTCTTCGGACGAACCTGAAACAATGTCCGCAAAATCGCGTTTAAATCCGTCCATCCGCGTCGAGATGTTCGTAAATTCGCGTGAAACTTCACGGGCGATGCGCGCCAGATTTTCGTTTGACAACAGGGCGAGAATCAAATGCCCGGAACGAACTTTCGATGCACCGTATTCGACCGAAGCCAGCAACCACGCATCCTGAAACCAGCTCGGCAGGCGATCGCTCAATCCCGGCGTGCGCGTGTTTCCGGTCTTCAAACGTTCGATCGCCGTTGTTATGTCCTTTTGCACGCGGTCGGGATTGATTTCGAAATGCCGCAGAATTTTTTCAAAATCCGTGTCGTCGGCTTCGAGCAGACGAAACAGAATGTGTTCGATTTCAACGTCGTAATTCGTTCGCGACAAACAAAGTCCCGCCGCACTTTCCAGCGCGCCGCGACAAGTATCATTTAATCTGCCAATAAGAGATTTCAAATTTACGTTCATAATTTTTCTCCAATCAATTCTGCATTTGTAAAATTACCTGCTCATCGTCCTTCTTGAACGGTTTTGTTTTCAAAAACGAAGTCCAGCCGAGCATTGGACGCCGTCTAGCACGTGTGGTCAGAATCGTGCCGGGAACTTCTTTTGCTTTTAATTTCAACTGCACGTCGAAATCGAGTTCTTCACCGACCATAAAGCGGATGATGGATTTCATCGCCTTGTAAGCCGTGCCGTTTGGCAAAAATGCTTGAAATTCGGTAAATTTCATAGCGCCGAACACGACGCGAAATTTCGATTGATCGTCCCAGACGCGTGTTCCGAGAACCGTGTTCCAGCCGAGCTGGCTGTTTGCCACACCAAGCTTCGTAATGCTTTCCTGGTCGAGATCAAGCCACTGCCCTGTAAATTGTTTGACCTGTGCCGCAACGTTGAAATAATCCGACAGCATCCTTTCCAGCGCCGCGGTCGAATGCGGTTTTTGCGCGATAAGCCCGCTGTAAGGCAAAAGCGATTCATCTTCCAGATGCAAACGGTTGCGCAAACCGAGCGTGCCCAGCCCGACGAAATCAAATAAAAATTCTGTAAAGTCGTCCTTCCCGCGCTCATAAGAAACCGGAAAACGATATTTTTCCCAGGCGCGGAAAAACAGCGAAACGGCGCGATGCGTAAAAATATCCAGAAACGCATAAAGTGACGTGTCGCGATACCGGATGCGGTCCATGATCAGCTCGTTATAATGCGCCGGCAATACGCCCTGCGGACCGATCATGCCCATGAAATTGACGATCATTTCGTGCTTTTGATCGCCCGTAAAATCATCCGTAATTTCATTAATTTCAAAAACTTCGCTTGCCGGAAAAAGGTTCGAAGCGTGCGAGCGAAAGCGCGCCACTTCCTGAAGCGGAACAGCTTCGTACCCGACCGGCTGACGTTCGGGAAAAACTTTTTCCAGCAGCCGCACGGCTTGAAAAAACTCAAAGCGATACGGCTCTTCCAAAAGTTTTTGATTTAACGGTTTTTCGTCCATCAATTAAAAATAAATTAAAGCAAAACCTGCTCGCCCGCGCGCGGATGAAAGCGTTTGATCACGCCTTCGCGCTGTTTGGTTTTCAGAACCAACTGGTTGAAAGAATTCATCGAAGTATAAAGTCCCAGAAATCTTTCGATCACGCACGCAAACAGAAAAAGTCCGCTGCCGACAAATTGTTCTTCATCAAACTCGATGGTTGTCTCCAGCCCGCGGACAAACCCCGAGCCGATACGTTGTCCGATCTGCCGGACGACCTTCCGGCTTTCGATTCCGGTAATGCCCAAAATTTGTTTGCGCAGCGCCGATGAATCTTCGAAATTATAAAGCTGCAAAATTTCCTGAAGCGCTTCGGGTACGCCGCTTTCATTTTCGACCAGCGACAAATGATTCAAATTCAAATGCGAGATCAAACGCCACTGAGCGGCTCGCCGCTGCGGCGGGCGAATTGTTTCGGTCGGTTTGGTCAGACACCGAACGCGCGAAAGCAGCGCCGTTCCTTCGACCTCAAAATCACCCTCGCGACCGCCGAACGGAAGCCTCGCAGGCAAATCGCGATTCGTGCAGGTCGTCTTTAAAGTGATAACTTCGGTAGCCGGCGTGCGCGGATTGAAATTCCCATCCACCAGACTTAAGAAAACTTCCGTTCCTTCATCCTCCTGTCGTTGCGATGCGCGACGCGTAGCGTACCAGAAAACTTTTTCAAGTTGTTCGCCGTAAGCGTGTTTTAACGAATAAAACGGCGAAAATGTGCGCGTCGTGTTGGTTCGCGGGTCGGTCGTGACCACGTCGTCTATCGAATAAACTTCCGTCGTTCGCTGGCGGTGAACGTCCGGAATCACGTGATATTCATATTTTTGCTGCGAAAGATAGATCGGGTCTGCCGTCTGCGTAAATAAATTAATGATCGGTGTGCAGCCAAGACGGAAAGTGTCCGCCGTGATCGGCGCTCGCGGCGGCGCAATATCGCGCAAATGAATCAAAATATCGAAATGCGAACCGAATTTATTATTGATCGCCTGATCGAGCCCGTAAACATCAAAAAATAAGAACTTATAAGGAAAGGTAAAATATTCCGTCAGCAGGCGATAACCCGGAAACGAGCGTTTTGTATAGGGCAGCATTCCCTGCTCTTCATCGAATCCGACTTGGCGAACAAAATCGGGTGACAGCACGATCGGTGCCGCTGGTTCGGCTTGAAAGTTCAACATCGAAGTCAGCGTTTTGTTAAACGAAGCTTCTTTTGCTCGAAGTTCAACGGCGCTTGCTTGGTTAAAAATCAGCTCATAAAGCGGAAAAATCAACTGCGGGTCGCCGTTTAAATAAAACCGTATGAATTCAGGGGATTTTCCGGTGTCGCCGATTTTCAATTCCGACAAATTAGCATCGCCAAAACAGCGCAAACTGATTCTGATGTGAGCTTCAGCCATTCGTCCGCGAGCGTCTGCCGGTGCCGGTGATTCCAGCGCTGCCGATAAAACTTCGATTGGAAAAAGCTGTGTTTCGTAACAGGTTCTAAATCGGCAGGGCGTTCCTTCTACCGGGCGCGAATGAAGTTTTGCTCCGCGCTCGACACGCTGTATGCTGGTCAGTTTATCGTTCGGCGAGCCGTACCCGAACTGCGCAATCGCCATCGAAGGAATCGGAGCAAGGTAATGCGGATACAAAACGTTGAGAAAGGATTCGGTAATTTCCGGAAGCTGGTCATCGAGTTTTAAACTGATGCGCCCGCTTAAAAAAGCAAAGGCTTCGACGATTCGCTCAACGTGAGGATCTTCGATCTTTTCTTCATCAAGCAAAAGCCGAGCAGCAATTTTGGGATATTTACGCGCAAACTCCGCACCCATTTTCCGCAGAAAAATCAATTCGCGTTCGTAATATCCGAGCAGTTCATCACGCATGTTTTATAATGCAAAATCCAGCAATTCTTAAATTGTTTCAAAACTAAACACTCGATCGGCAAGTAAACGACTGAGGCAATTCACCAAAAACTTATTTTTCCTTTACGGAAAATTCGCTGCTTCCCAATTGAAAAACCGTGTCGAAAGTGATCGGTTCCGGAACGGGTTCGACATCTAATCGCGCTTCGATCCTAAATCTCAAAGCGCGCTCGTAACCATCTACCGGTTCGAGTGAAACTTTTAAATCCAGAAATCTCGGTTCGAAAATTTTGATTGCCGTCTCAATCTGCTTAACTAGTTTTTTCTGTCCGGTATGACTGCTCGTGCCGGCACCGGTAAAATCCGGCAAGCCGTAAACTGCTACCGATTTATTTGTTTCTTCCAAATTTTCAGGAATCTCTTCAATAAAACGTCGAGTGTTCAAGAGCCATTCAAGATCACGGCGGACGGAAGTCTTTAAATCACTCAGAGATTTTGAGCGAGATTTTGGTGCTTCCCTCGAAGCATCCGGTTCGAAATCCAGCAGACGGTCGAGCACCGAAGGGGTAATCCGAATTTCACTATCTGTTCGCGCCATATTTTACCAAAGTTTATAGTAATCCTCTGAAAAATTTACAAAGTAAGGGAAACTCTTTTTTCAATTTCAGACGATTTCACCGCAGAGTTTTGAAAAGCCCTTTTACATTAAAATAACTATGTATTTATGACTTTGATAAATTTCTCTGCGGTGTTATCCAAAGATTTCTGTTGACAAATATAAAGCTGCTGCTCGTAGTAACAACCGAGCAACAGCTCTTCAACAGTTATGCCTTTTCGTTTTTCTTTATGTCGTACCCAAATCTGACGGGACCTCCAACGGCTCCCTTTTCATTCTGTTCCTGGTACTCAACATTAATTTTCGAGAAGTTAAACGAACATTGTTCCATTGGCTGATCGCCACTACCACCTGTTTGGAATGATGAAATCAGGAGGTCGCCAAAAGTGACCTTTAAATATTCCTCCTGTTTTCCGCCGGCTTTTCGGCAAGTCAGCACCGCTTTAGGAATATGTATGCCAGTAGTACAATGTTCAAAAAGTTTCGGTGATGCTTTACTAACTCTCATTGTGAAATGAAAATCCTGAAAGTTAGCCTTTCCCGCACCGCCGCCGCCGCCAAAACCCATGTCGCCAGTCTGGCTAACCCCAAACGAGTATGATTCAACATCGATTTCTCCCTTATGCTTAGAATCTTGGGATTCTCCTGGAACCCCATCAATTTTCAAGAAAACGTCTTTTGCCATTTTTGCTCCTTTTATTTATCCCGGCTTACCCGGTTTAAAGTTTGTAAATCTTTATACATATTAACTTGCTCTTCTGAGCACTAAACCCGCTTATTGTAATTCTAAGACGGCGGGTAAATTGTCTTTTGCAAAGATTTATAGCAGAACCAAAAACTTTTCTACTAAAAATCATTTTCGCTAAATGCAATTGCTATTTAGCTGGCGGCGGCAAATCTGCAACCAGTCGCAGAGATACTGTTAACTCGTCAAGTTGAAAATGCGGACGTAAGAAAGCAACCGCCCGATAACAACCCGGTTTTCCTGGAATTTCTGCTACATCAATGCGTGCTTCACGCAGTGGATACTTAGCCTTCTGAACTGCTGACGCGGTATCATCGGCAATTACATAATTCTGAATCCAGCGATTCAGGAAATGTTCAGCATCACCACGTGACATAAAAGAACCGATCTTATCGCGCATCATTGACTTCAAATAATGAGCAAAACGCGATGTGGCAAAAAGATACTGAAGCTGCGTGGAAAGACGCGCGTTGGCGTTGGCTTCATCTGTATCGTATTTTTTCGCTTTGTTTGCTGATTGCGCGCCGAAAAACGCCGCGTAATCAGTGTCTTTGCAGTGAACGAGCGGAATAAACCCATTATCGGAAAATTCTTTTTCACGACGGTCAGTGATGGCAACCTCGGTCGGGCACTTCAAAGCAATTTCGCCTTCGTCCGTCGCGAATGTATGAGTCGGAAGCCCATCAACCAGCCCGCCGCCTTCAACACCGCGAATCGCTACGCACCAACCGTGCATCGAAAATGCTTCGGTCAAACGCGTGGCAAAAGCGTAAGCGGCATTCGACCACAAATATTTTTTGTGATCTTTGCCGTCAACGTCTTCTTCGAAATTGAAGCTTTCGGTCGGTTTAGTTGCCGCGCCGTAGGGTTCGCGTCCCAAAACGTGAGGCAGCGTCAGACCAACGTAACGCGAATCTTCAGATTCACGGAAACTGCGCCATTTCGCATATTCTGTGCGGTCGAAAATTTTCGCTACATCACGAACTTCGTTCATTTCAGAGAACGTTTCCCAGCCAAACAATTCCGATGAAGCGGCAGAAATAAAGGGCGCGTGAGCCGCAGCGGCAACTTGCGACAGTTTTTCAAGCAGCGCTAAATCCTGCGGATGATTGCTGAACTCGTAATCGCCGACGATTGTTCCGAAAGGAGCGCCGCCGAAGGTTCCGAATTCATCCTCGTAGATTTTCTTAAACAATGCAGATTGATCGAATTCCAGAGCGCGTTCAAAATCTTTGAGCAAATCTTTTTTGCTGGCGCTCATAACGCGGATTTTTAAGGTTGTTCCAGTCAAAGAATTTTTAACTAAATGATGAAGCCCGCGCCAGGAGCCTTCGAGTTTTTGAAAGTCTTCGTGGTGCATTACTTCATTAAGCTGCGCGGAGATAAGACGATCAATTTCGGCAATGCGAGCGTTAATTGTCGTATCCATATCTTTCGACAGCGTAAGTTCACCTTGCATGACCTGTCCGACAAATTCGGCGATCATATCTTTGGCACGTTCTTTTTGAAATTCGTCGCGCGCCAATTTGCCTTCTGTCAAAATTTGGTCGAGCAGGCTTACTTCCTGAACTTCCTGGGTTTGCACTGCTGCATCTTGTTGTTGTGCTTTATCAGCCATTTTATTCCTCCTTTCCGCCTTCGATGCCGAGCGCATCGCTTAATTGTTTCTGCTTGTCGGTATTACTTACAATATCGTTAAGCATGCTTTCGAGTTTGTCGTTGCCGTCCATTTTGGAGCGCAGATCTGAAAGTTTCTGACGGGCTTCGACGAGTTTGCGTAGCGGCTCAACTTGCTGAACGACATTGTCCGGCTCGAAATCTTCAATGTTGTTGAATTTCAAATCCACGCCGACCTTGCTGCCGTCGTTTTGCAGTTTGTTTTCGACGCTGTAGGAAAGACGCGGTTTCATTCCAGCCATTACCTGATTAAAATTATCCGGATCGATTTCGACGAATTTGCGTTGTTTGAGCGCCGGCAGCGGCTCTTCAGGTTTTCCGACAAAGTCACCCAGTACGCCGACCACAAACGGTAATTCCTTTAACTCAATCGCACCACCGACTTCCACATCATATGTGATATGGACGCGCGGAGGGCGAACACGATCTAATTTATGTTGCAAACTTTCTTTTGTAGGCATTTTTTAGGTAGCTCCTTTCTTAATTTTGATCTTTGGTCTTTGGTTTTCGGTCTTTGACGTTTCAAATGAAGATTTGTATTCAATCAAAGACCCAAGACCAAAAGCCAAAGACCGGCTTTTTACCAACTACTTTCACTTGATTCCGCTGTGGAATCCGATGAACCCGTTGAATCCGTTGAATATGTTGTTGAACCATCAAAACTGCCGAAACCGAGCGTTTCGCGCAGTTGTCCGAGAACAGCTTCGTCTTTAATAACTTCCTGCAGCCAATTGTCGAGCGGCATATTTCCCCATTTGACTGCCCGTTGCACAAGATAGGCGACCGGGCTGTGCGGTTCCGTTTTGCGGAAAAATTCGGCAACGTCTGAAAGACGTTTGAGCGCGTCTTGTCGCGAGCGAACCGCGCCTGTCGCGCTGGAAATTCCTACGCCGTTTGCCCCTTCCGAGTAGCCGCCCTCCAAACTGACTTCGCCGTTTGCGCCCACACTGCCGTCTGCTGCTTCGGACGCATCATTCGGATCCGGCTCTTCAATGCGTTTCTCCTGAAGAAATTTTTGAACTGAGGTGCGAATAGTGTCGAGAGTTTTCTTCAGAACATTCATGCCCGGCATTTGCTTGGGATCGAATTTTTCTTCGATTGTGCGGTCAAGCTCTTCGTATGCCGCCCAGCATTCATCCAGGGTTAAATTCATCTGCTCGTAAAAGGCTCGACGGGACTGTGACTTAGCTTTTCTCCACATTTCACCTGTTACACGCTTTTCCTGTTCCGCCTGAGCTTTTAATTGATTTATTTTTTCTTGCTCCTCGTATTCAAGAGCTTCAGTATTTTCAGGAAAATCAAAGCGTTTTGATTCTTCCCAAGCGAAAAAGCTCAAACCTGCGCCGGCAGTGATCGGAACTTCCTGCATTGACCAGGAAACCTGCTTGTCCAGCCATTCAATAGCATTAGCTCGACCTTCTTCATCTCCTTCATCTATTTCAGGGAAACAGGTATCCCAAAAATTTTGCTGCAGCCCGCTCATCAACCGCAAAGAATCGCGCAATCCGGCAAATCCATGTTCCTTGGTCAAAGATTCCGAAAGCCATGCCCCTATTTGCAGATCCTTAGTCTGTGTCATCAGCGCCGGAACTGCCAGATTGATTACTTGTTTATAATCAGCGGTTTTTAATTTGTGCTGCCACTGCCCCATAGACACATCAAGGTCGGCGCGGCGAGCTTCGCGAATTTCATCATAAAGCCCCGAATACTGCAGGCTTTCTCCAGATGGCTTTTCTTCTGAAATCGGCTGAAGTAAAGCTTCGAGATCAATTACTGTTTCTTGTGAACTAACGTCTGCCATGACAAACTCCCTTCAAAAAAACTTGAGAATTATAAATATCCGTTTGACGGGTCAGCAGCAGCGGTCCAACCGCCCGTCCATTGTTTTTGTTTATTTTTCAAAGCCGCTTTCATGTCCTTGATATTGTCCGGCGAAGGCTTTCCGCCGATTGGTACGGGCGACCGTGCTAACCCGTCTTTTTTGTGTAAATTTGCATCATCGAGATGCAATTTGTTGTGCATCAATTCGTGAAAAGTAAGTTCCGCCAGACCGCTTTTGCTGCTCGAAGCATAAATTTCGCAACTGCTCAGGCTGCCGCCGAAAACCGTCAAACCATTTCCGTTACCGCCTGCGGCATTAGCGCCCGGCATAAATTTCAAAATGCTGCCGGTCGAACTGCTAACGTAATAAACCAACATTTCATGCTCTTGAATACTCGCCGGTTCGGCAGAAACCCAGGAAACAATTGCCGTGTCGCCGGCGTCAACGATCTGCCCGAACCAGCCTTCGAGCGTGGTTTTCACACTGCTTTTTTCTCCGTCGGTCAAACCGCTGCCCTTGTTGATTTCGCCTAAATAAATGTTATAAACAGCCATTTTGAAACTCCTCTAAGCGGGAAGTTCTTCGGCTTGATTCATTTCTACTTCCTTCAGTTCCAGAATCGGCTGATCCGTTCCGTCAACCCAGAAAAGCTTCAAACCTTCGCCCGCATAAATGTCTTCGCCGATCTCGCGCCAATCGGTCATTCGACCGAGACGCACCTGATCGTTTTGATTTGTGTGGGAGTTGACGTAAAGCGACGGAATCATAACCTCGCCGTTAGTACCGTTTGAGGTTTCGAGTTTTCCCTGAATCCAGAAAAGATCGCGCAAACTTTTCGGCGGCGTAAGCTCGATTTTTTCCACTTGTTCGAGCGGAACCCAAACGTAGGAATCTTTAATGATGACTTCCAGAACGCAGGAAGTCAGATCGTTGTAATCGCGAAAATCTTCGACCGTTTTGCCGTTGACCTTGCAGGAAAACGCCGGACGCTGTTCTTCGACCTGATCGAAAATTTGCCGGGCTTCCGCAATATTTCCTTCGCGAACGCGGTTGACCGCCGTCAGCAAGCCGTAAACGTAATCCGGCGGATCGGCAAGAAATTCCGGTTTTAAGCCGTCGGCAAAAAGACGCTGGCGTTTGCGTTCGGCTTCTAGACACTGGCGATAGATCAATGAGCCGATCATCGTGTTTGCATCCTGGTGTCCGATTACGTCGAGCTGTTTTTCAGCTCGCGTCCAATCCCCGGCAAAACACGAAAGTTCAAACAAAAAAGTGCGCAAACCGATGTCGGTCGGATTGGATTTGACGCCTGCCAGCACCGCTTCGATTGCGCCGCTTAAATTTCCGGTATCAAGTAACGTTTTGGCTTCACTCATATAATTTGACTCGAAGTTTCAACTTTATTTCAAAATATTTTGCGGCGCTCTTGCCTGCCAGATGCTGCGGTCAAACAAATCGCCTTTGACTGTGACGTTGACCGTCTTGCCGCCGATTTTGTAGGTCAGCAAATATTCACCGCTCGGCTGTTTGTTCGCAGTTCCGCCGCCGGCTGCGACAAATTTGAACAAGCCCCATGTTCCCGGGAATCTCAAAGGTCCGGAACTGCTCGGTGAACTTGTGGACGGAGTTTTATTTGCCGCATTCGTATTGCTCGACGTATTGACGGACGACGAAGAAGAATTTGCCGAAGACGACGACGTATCGGTCGTATTCGTGTCGGTCGGAGGTGCGCCCAAACTCAGAACGGCTCCGGTTTCGCCCGAAGTTGCCGGGAATTTCAAAGTGCCCGAACCGGCTTCGTCAGCAGAAATTTTCTGACCGTCAATCGTTACTTCCGCGCTGGCGCCTTCGACTTTCTGAATCTTCAGATCATAAGTGAACGACGGCGAAGCGTTCTTTCCAAATAGAGCGTTTTGCAGGCGCAATGCATTATTCAGATACGCGACAAATTCATCCGAGAATTTAACGGGACTGTTCTCCTTAACCTTCACGCCATCGCCGACCGGCTCGAAATATTTTTCGAGATTGTCTTTGTAGAATTTGGGTAAGGTTCCATTCACCGGATTCAGATATTCGGTGATTGCCTTCATATCGGCTTCCGTCTGGCTTTCTTCAAACGGGAAACCTTTTTCCGCCGCTTTAGCTTTCGTAAGAACCGTGTCGTTCCAGACTTTCTTGATCTGGTCGGCAAGGCTCGCGCCCAAAACGATTCGCAGATTATTAAACGGCGCGTTCAGCAAAGTTTCCAGAGCCTGTCCTGACGGCGTTTCGTTGAATCCGGAAAGCAGTTTTTCAACGTCGCCTTCGGCAGTTTTCAATCTGATTGCGCTGTCTTTCTCGGCTGCTAATTCTTTGGAAACGTCGTTTAATTCCGAAGAAGAAAGTCCGGCGACGCGTTTTTGGACATTACCGATTATGTTGCGGTATTTGTCCATATTCGTGCCTTCTGCTTTGCCTTCCTCGCCAATAAAGCCAAAGAGCGGACGAAATTCCTTTTCGACCGGGGTGTTGCCGCCCGTTTCGTTGGCTTCGGGCGTGACGACAAAACTCTTGATCCATTCCCACCAACCGGAAGATTTTGGTTTTGCCGACAGATTTGTGTTGCGCGCAACGTCGATCAGCACGATCTCCATCGGAGAATTTTTTGAAGAGAAAGCCTGTAGAGCTTTAGCGGCGTCTTCTTTTTTGTATTTGACGACGATGCCTTCGATATAGGCTTTCCAATGGTCTGCGTAATCGCGCAAATAGCGTTCTTCGAGTTTGCTGGCGTCGGTCGTCTGCGCAATGGCGTTTTTATTCTGCTCGCCCATTACCCAGTCGTCCGTTCCGAGTTCTTTATCGGAATCCGAGATGGCTTTTTTCATCAGCGCGTAGCCTTCGATTGTAAAAGCGCCCGGAACCTGATATTTGCCTTCCATATAACTCGTGTCGCCCCGATTGTTGGTCAAAACATTTTCAACCGTTTTCGCGCCTACTTTCGAGTCAACTTCCTTGGAAATTTCCGTCACCTTGCGGCTGTAATAACGATAAACAGCCGGAAACGCCTGAAGTTTTTTGCGGACGTTATCAACTAGAACGGTATCCAGCTTAATGCGCGGAAATTCATCGCGGTCAACCTGTTTTGCCCAGAAATCGAGCTGCTGCTGCGCGACGCCTTCCATTCCCGGCGGAACTTTCGATTCGGTTTTCCAGTAATTCGACAAAATCCGCGCGATTTCCGTGCCTTCAGCTTTTTCCCGGTAATCGCCGGAAAGCATTAAATAAGCTTTGAGCGCATCGTATTTATCGCCGAGATTTTTTTCTTCGTCAGCCGTTAACTGCGCCGGATTAGCAACCGGATTACTGGTTGAAAATTTCGCTAAATCTTCCTGCAGTTTTTTAACCGAAGTATTTTTAAAGCGTTGCTCGATAGCGTTGAAATAAATGTGCAGCAGTTTTTCGTGATAAATTCGGCTGCCAGAATACAAACCGAAACGCATCAGAATCGGAGCGCCATCACGCTCGTATTTGTCCAGGTCGACCAGCGATTTACGCAGTTCTTCGGTCGCATCAATTTCGGAGCGCGCTTCATCAGGCTTTTTGTCGAGCGGGTTTCTACCCTGATCAGCCTTAGTAATCGTTAAAACCGCATCGCCCCGGCGCGACGCCGCATCAAGCATTTTCTTGTTTTGATACAGCGAATTAGCAGCTAAAGCGAGCAGCAGAAAGATCAACCCCGCGCCCATAATCGTCAGCAGCCAACCCATGATCGGCGGTCTGACCTTTTGCGCCTGCATTGTTGCAACCAAATCTTTATCGCGCAAAACGACATCGCGGAAAAGTTTTTCGGTAAAATACGATTGACCGACGGTCTGCATTCCAACCTGTGTTTGCCCGCCGCCCCCGCCGCTGCTGTTGCCGCGAGAAGACTGGCGATTAACCGGAACCGCCGTAAAATAAAATCCTCTCAAAAACGGGCTTTCGCTAAACGGATTCGGGCGGAAAAGCGTGGCAACAAAAGCACCCAGCTTACGACGCGCCGTACCGAAATGCAGCGGGAAATTAAAAATTTTAAGTTGCCGGACGGGCGAAAACGGTGCGGAAAGCCGTATCAAGCGGCGCTTCATCACGCTCGTTTGCAGCAGTTCGTATTCGGGATCAAAAAGTGTGTGCGCGTTTGCTGTCTGTTCGAGCGGAATCGTTGCTCCCCAAACGAGATTTTCACCTTCGCGCTGCGAAGTCGAAAAAGAATCACGAAAACCTTCGATCGCATCTGCGTGCGTAAAGATAAGATAAATCGGGAATTTTGTTTTGGTGCGGGCGACAGCTTCATCCACGCGGGCGCGCAAAACTTTTGCCATCTGCTCGATTTCCGCTTCGTCAGCGTGCAAAATTCTTTCGGCGCTGACACTTAAGATCATGCCATCGAGCGGACGCTGACCGCGATATTTCTTAAGAATGTCGAGCAGCCCTGCCCATTCATCCTGATCCACGCCCTCTGTTTGGTAACGCCCGGCAGTGTCTAAAAAAACCGCATCCGAAGTAACGCGCCAATCCACGCTGCGCGTCGGACGCAGAAATTTTTGTTCGGATTGACGCTGGCTGGGAAGATTTTGAAAATTCAGCGCCGAGGACAAAACCAGCGAAGATTTGCCGCTTTTCGGCGGTCCCATGACCACATACCAGGGCAGCGCATAAACGGCATCTTTTCCGCCGCCGACATTCGAGCTTTTCAAAAACTGAACGACTTCTTCTGCCGAAGTCGTCAACTCGTCGTATTTTCCGGTCGGAGCTTTAAGTTTTGCAGGCGCGGTGGCTTCGACTTGTTCAGCGCCGCCGGCAGCCGCTGCCGCAGCTGCTTCTTCCTCAGCCTTCGCAGCTTTTTTGTTGCGGCGTGAAACAAAATAACTTCCGACTAAGGCAAACGGCAAAGTCAGCAAAACAATCCCGATAATGACAATGCGATAAGTATAAAAAGAACCTCCAAACCGGTCGCCTAAAAGATAAACGCCGAGCAGAGTGACTCCATAGAAGGAAAACATCCCGCCTAATCCGAGGGCATATGTAAGTTGGGAAGTGTGCCAAGAAGACATAAAATTATTTCAGAATTAGAAAAGAAAACTAGAGTTGCAATGGACTCATTGCATCTTCTAAAAACTTTGACGATAGCAAAAACATTACTAAATAAAGTAAAACCGCAAATCCTAGACCACCGAAAGCGGAAACTTTTGCCCACATCGGCATTCCCTTTTTCTCCGGCGGTTTCGGCTGATCTTTGACGAGCCAATGCGGAGACAATTCGATTTGCTTGATTCTTCCGCTCTTAACCAGTGCGTCGGCGGTGCGCTGCATCGTGTTTAAAAGTTTGTCCTGCTCGTAGACGGCGTATCTGCCCTTGAAACCCAGGAGCATACAGACGTAGTAAACCTCAACCGCATCAGCAGTTACATCAATTTGCCGGATCATGGATTCGAGCTTGTCATAGAATTTGTTTCCCGCTAATTGTTCGCCGAACAATTCAAGCTGAAGCGGGTATTTTTCCCACTCTTCCTTGAGCGGAAAATTATTGGTCAAAACCGTTTCGTCAACGAACGAAGCGAGCGCGAATTTTGCGACCTGCACGATTTTTTCGCTGAAACGATAGCGTACCGAGCGTTCTTCAAACTCCTGCAAAAGAGCAGCGACCTTCGGACGAAGATCGTTTGAAGGTTGGACGATTCCTGCTTTCAGACGCAGGATCAGATCGAAAATCGGCGAGGCAAAACCGACCAAATCATTTGCACCCTGGGTGCGTCGGCTGGATTGTTGGGCTCTTTCACTCATCTTTGCTGAAAAATCAGGCGACTAAGCTTACTCCTTTAAATCGAGTCGTTTAAGGCTTGAGCTTTTCGCCGGAGATTGAATTTTGCCAATATATCTTTAAGATTTAAAACCTTTTTGCAGTTTACGCTTCACTACTATAAAGCGTTTTTTTTCGACAAAAAGGGTCAGGTCAGTTGCAGTGTGCAATAAAAATACCATAAACGAATAAATAAGCAAATATTTTCTTTATTTATTCGCTAAGATTTAACAGCGTACATCTCAAGCTTTTCGTCTGGAATTTTTTCCGGCACATAAACGGCAATCACCTTTGAACCTTTAATACCTTCCCAGTAAGCGCCGCTGGTATCGAGCATGAAATATCTGAATCCGACGCGACTCGGAATCGGCGCGGGCGGCGGATTGGCGTGCGACAGAACAACGCCCGGAAGAGCGCGCCCGACGACGGTATCGATCACGTCGCGCGAAGCGATTTTGACGACGCGCGGAACGCCTTCGATCAATTTCGCTTCCGGCATCTGCGCGTTTACCGCCAAATAAAATCCGGCATCTTTCAGCAATCGCTCGTCTTCGACGCGACCGATATACAACGTCGGATTGATTTTTTCGAGCGGGATCGGCACGCAGCGGCTCGGGATAACAGTTTCAAGTAGATCGCGCAGTTGAGCCGAAAGCTGGCTGAAAGTGAAATACAGATCGTCGTGCTCGTAGCGGACAATATCTTTCGGATGAACTTCGGTCGAAAAAGTCATCAGTTTCCCAACCAGTTCAGCCATTTCGATATAAAGTTTTTCCGGATGCACGAGCGGCGTTTTAAAAAGATGCGCCATCGTCGGAACATACGAATTTACGGTATGAAGCAACCAGAAAACCGCGACTTCGGCGGTCGTAAAATCTGCGAGCGAAGCATTACGCTGGCGGCGCTGCTCACCCAGACTGCTACTTTTCGTAATCAAAATTTCGACGAGCTGGCGCAGCATATTGACGAGCCACTGCGACCCCGAAACTTTCAGAACGGGCGGAATATAATTTTCGGAAATTGAAAGCTGCCCGGTCGTCGTGCGTTCGAGTTCGGCGATTTTTATCGCTGTGAATCCATCGCGCAGTTCGTCGTCGAAAATAATCCGCAGATTGCTGCGAGCGTAGGCAAGCGGCTGCTCGTTAGTGCCGCTGGTTTCATCACGAACCAGCGCGCCTTCCTGCAAAAATCGCAGATTGGCGTCGGGCTTGGCTCCATTCGCCTGAAAGTTTGCCGCGCCCATTTTCCTGGCGGGAATTGCCAGATGCACGCCGAGCTTTTCTTTTTCCGGATGGAAATGATCGCCGACCGGGCGCAAATCGGGAACCGCGTCCGTTTCCGGCAAATTGATCATTAACCCGTCGGGCAACACAGCAAAACAGCGGTTAACCTGAAAATTGCCGTTGGCGACGGCTTCGCGATTGATTTGTAAATCCAGAACGCCGTATTCATACGGCGATATCGCGCGAAAACGGGAATTAAGTAGTTCTTCGTGATAATTGTCCCATTGCTGAAAATGCTGGGGCGTCAAAAGCATGCCTTCATTCCAGACAACTTTGCGATGTTTGCTCATAAATTAAGCACAGGAAAAATGGAAGTCTTGCTACAGAAATAAAATTAGCCGCAAACAGCTCCTTTGAAATAACTAAATTCTATTCCCCGTGCTGTTTGCAACTGCTGTGTATGATTTCCCTGATAAAGTTCATTTGATTTTGTTCCTTATCAGATTTTTTGTCAACGGTCTTGTTTTTCAGCTTCAGGGACGGGAATTTCCGCCTTTGTCAGTTTCCTTAAAAATTCAGCCACCCAGGCTTCGCCGGTTTTTTCTTCGGCAATGTCCGGATAATTTTCCGCCCATTCCAGCGCCTGGATCATTGGCACGAAAAACGCATTTCCCAGATTTTTGGTCATGCTGGTTTCCAGAACGGCAATCGAAGGTTTTACTTTAAATATTAACTGGCGGATAGTTTCTGCCGTCGGGCGAGCGCAAAATTCCGCCGGAGAAGTAACCAGATATTCCCGGCAAGCCAGCGGACGGTTTGGATGAATCGAACACGATTCTTCTTCCAAAAACGGGCACGGCACGCCTTCGTAAAAATATTCCATCACCAGTGTCTGGCGGTCTTTAATGGTCATCGCCGCATATTGTTCCATTTTTTCGAACCATTTATTTTCATGGAAACGACTGACTCCTTCGGCAAACCGACGTTTTATCTCGGAGCGACGCAGTTCGGGCATATTTTCGACCAGTTCGGCAATTTGATAAACTTCCATCTCCGCCAGTGGGACTGCTTGCCGACAGCACGCGCCGCAGCCCGCTTTACAGGAAATTTTATTTCCCTCATTTTCCGCTTCACTGACGCCAAGTTCGACAAATGAACTGGTCAGCGCTTGAAAAATCGGCAGCATTCGCGAGGGCTTGACGGGTTTTGCCGGAACCGTCATCTCCATTTCAACCGGCTCACCGAAAAGGGAAAGTTTTACAGTGCCGGTCGTCCATTCCATTTCAGATTCTTGTTTCATGGCTCTAATTAAAAGTAACTGGTTCTGTATCGACGCTGAAATCCTTCGGATTTTGCATAATTGTTCCGATCGCCAGAAATTGCAAGGCAAAGTCGAACTGCGCGGGAGTAATGATTTGATTTTTATCGTGAAGAAACCAGATTGATCGAACAGTCTGCGGCGATTCGTTGGGAAATTTATTTGTCAGATTCGCCAGTTTCGAAGGCATTGATTTCGCCGCCGCTTCATCCTGAGAGGCAGCGATTATCATCAGGCTGTCAGATGATAAATCGTTGGAAAGCAAGTTACTTAGCTGGTTTAAAGAACTCGCCATGCTTTGCGCCGTCGCCAGCACATCGCCCCGTTTATTGCCGAGTTGAGCCAGCGCGGCGGTCGCCAGAAACTGCGGACGCAGACTCTTTGAACGAGCCAGCGTTTCAATCTCTCCGGATTTTTTTTTCAAATCCTGCAAATTTCCCTGCAAAGCCGACGAACCTTTAAAGGATTTGGCGCGCGCGCTGACCATTTCGATTTGTTTTGAAGTCAAAACCGGATTTTGATCCGCTTTGGCAATTTTGCGCAAAAACGAATACGCGTTGCTTTCGATCTTATCGCGGTCACTGGAAACGGGCTGGTTGGTGGTCGTACCGCTTTGAGTTTCCTTTACTTCCGGCGTCGGCGAAGAATTTGTCGTTGTTGAACTGCTTTTTGGCGAAGGCGTCGGTGTTTCGGTCGAATCATTGCTTTTTTTATTTTTATTAGGTTTATCGTCGTCCGAATAATCGTAGCCGCCTCTTTTGGAAATTCGCGAATTATCATCGGATTTTCCGCTTCCGAAAAGCCAGACCATGATGCCCGCAAAAACCAGAAACACGACGACCAAAATCGGCGCAAGGATAAAAAACATCGAAAAACCCGAAGATTGCGGTTTAGCGGGCGCAGCAACCGCGGGTGAAGCGGCAGCGGCTGGAACAGAATCCGCTTCGGGCGTTGCGGAAGAATCCGCCGGATCTTGGGACTCATTTTCCGGCGTTGATTCAGCGGGCGAAATCGGCTCTTCAAAATCTGTAGAAATTAATTCGACCTGCAGTTCCGCACCGCCGCCGAGATTAATCCGGTCGCCGTTTTCGATTGATGTCGGTCTTTCAATTGTTCTGCCGTTGACGGTCGTTCCGTTGCTCGAATTATTGTCCGAGATTACATACACGTCGCCGAATCGGTCAATTTCGGCGTGCATTCTGGAGAGCTGACTGAGCGGAATACACAAATCGTTTTCCGGATATCTGCCAATGGTAAACTTTTCGCCGCGCATCAAAACTTTTTTGGGCGCGCCGTTTTCATCGGTATATTTCAGCCAGAGTTCTTTCATTAGCAGTAAAAAATTCGAAGGCGTTTGAATCGACTTTCGGTTAAAAATCTTTTGTTGTCGTCATTTGGTCAGCGGCTGGAAAGTGGAGACAAATCTATGCCGAAATCCTGAGGATTTTCACCGATAATCGCCGCCGCAAAAAATTTCGGAACATATTTAAAATTTTCCAGTTGAAACTGCGTTCCTAATTTGTCAGCATTGGCGATCAATGTCCAGAAATTTCTTTCCTGGCTTTCGTTTCCAGCCATTGCTTCCTTCAAATTTTTCGCGCCCGCGCCTTCACCGCTGTTGTAACTTCCAATCGCGAGCGGCACGCTCAAAGGTCCGGTTCCAAAAAAACCGAGCAAAAATTTCATATATCGTGCCGAACCTTTGGCAGCCGGTTCGGGTTTGCATCGATCATCCGGGTTCGTTGGCGAAGAACCTTTGACGATTCCCGTATTCGGCTGAAAAAATCTCTGCGCCGTGGCGAAAGTGAACTGAAACATTCCGAGCGGTCCGGTTCCGCTCTGCAAACAGGAGCAGTGTTCCGATTCGATCATCGCCAAATAAAGCCCGACGCGCGGGTCCATTCCCTGTTCGATAAAAGCGCGATTTACAAAAGGCGCATTTTCGCTCGCGCGTTCCAAAACGGAAACCATATCGCTCTTGAGCCAGCCTTTAGCTGAACAGTCATTAACTTTCGACGCGCGGATGCGACCGACATAGCCATCCAAAAACCTTTTAATTTTTTCAATGGCGGTCGGCGAAATCGCCTCGCTGTCGCGGTTGCCGATCAATCGCGCGATGTTTTCGGCTTTTTCCTGAATGTAGCGATTTTTTTCTTCGTCCGTCATTTGCTGATATTTTTTGCCGGACGGAATGTTTGAAGGAACATTAGGTTCGGTTTTTCCGCTCGTGACGGTCGGCGAAGGAGTTGCGTCGGACGTATTTGATGAATCGGATTTATTGGAATCGTCCTTGCGTTTCGGCGAAGGCGTCGGCGTTTCATCCTCTCCGGAATTATCTTTTACATACTCGGGCTTGTCGGTGTTATAAACGATTTCCGGCTCGCTGGAACCGAGAACTTTAATTCCGATAAATATTGCCGAAATCCCGATGATCAAAATCGCGAAAGTCGTTATGGCAACCGGCAAAAGATACGATGAATCGGACTTTGAAACATTGTTGGAAAAGACATTTTCCAGACGGCTCGGTGCTTCAGGCGTTGCTGCCTGTCTTTTTTCGGAAATAAAAACGCGAATGTTTGTGTAATGACCGATGCGAACCGTGTCGCCGTTTTTCAACGGCGTACCGCTCGGCGGAACCTGATTGCCGTTGACGAAAGTTCCGTTAGTAGAATTTTCATCCAGCACCCAGACGCGGTCGCCTTCGCGGTAAATCGTCGCGTGTAGGCGAGACAAACCGTCATCGTCAAGCCGCAGATCGGCGTCGGTTCCGCGTCCGAAAGAAATTCTGCCTTCCTCGAAAGGAATTTCTTCGGAGCCTTCGGGCGTCGGGTATGTCAGAGTGACTTCAATCATTGACAAATCATTTAGTTACAAAATTTTTGTAAAGTTCGGACAACGCCTGATCGTTTTTCAAGCCAAACTTTTTCGGGTTGTTGGCGACGATGCCAGCGGCGAAAAATCGGGCGAGCGTGTCGCGTTGTTCTTTGGATTTGATTGCTTTCCAAAAATCCGCGCGATCCGCCGTGCCGAGCGAATTTTTCCAATCGCTGGCATCCTGCGGCGACATGCCGAACGCCGCCATTCCGTAAACGACGTCGCCTTCGAAAATTCCGATGACCAGATCTTTTATATAAAGCGAAGCAGCGCGAGCGGCGCAGGATTGTTTGGCATCGCCCATCGGCTCGCCGCCGCACAGTCCATTATATCCCTTTGCCGTCACCAGATCATTGTTCATTCGCCACAGCCCTTGCTCATTTCCCTGATTTTGCAGTTTAAACTGACTGCGGCTCATCGCCGAAACGTAGCCGAGCGGAACGCCAACGCCCGTTTCCTGAAACATCACGTTTATCACATCGCGATACGCGCCCGCGCGCGCAAAAAAACCGTCGGAAGCGTATTCGGAAGTATGTTTCTGAACTTCCTGCACAAATTCTGGGCTGAATTTATAATTGGCGTTCGGCGATAAATCTTTGACAAGGGCGCGACACATTTCCGCCGTATCGGTCGGCACTTGTTTTTTCTCGTCTTTTTTCTTCGGGGTCGGCGTTTCATCCGGCAGAGTTTCATCCGGCGTCGGAGTCGGCGTTGGGGTAGAAGCGGTTTCAAATGCCAGCAAAACTTCATCCGGCTGGACGATTTGATTTCCCTCAATGTCCTCGAAAACTATTTTCAGCGAATGATTTTGACCATCCGAATATTGGGCTAACTGTTTCGGATCGAGCGAAACCGTGTAAGGCGCATCTTCGGAAGTGGCAAAAACTTCACCGTCCATCAGAAAAATTGCCCGTTTTACACAATCCGTGTTTTTGGCATCAAGCTCGATTTCGGTTTCTTTGATAATCAGATCGCCGCTTTCCGGGCTGACGATTTTCGCTTTTGCTTCGCACTTTGAAGATTTGGAAACCAGCGTAAACGCGACTACTCCCACCACGCAAACAATCGCCAAACCGCAGACAATTCCCATAACTGCCAGCATTACAGGAAATTTTGAAGCCTTTTCGGTGTCGGCGGGGATTTCCGGTGCGGAGGCATTCGGCAAAACGGACGGCGTTTGAATGTTTGCCGCTGAAGCATCCGGAAGTGAAGCGGACGAACCTTGCGACAGTGAAGCCGACTCGCTTTCCCCTGTTGATTCCGGCGTTTGAGTTGCAACTTTTTCCAGCTCGAAAAAAATTTCGCTGGAACCGCCGAGGACGATCTCGTCGCCATCTTTCAGAAGTTTTTCGTCGTAGATTCTCTCGCCGTTGACGGTCGTCCCGTTGCTGCTGCCGAGTTCGATCAGCCAGAAATTCTGCCCGCGCGTTTCGATTTCAATGTGATAGCGCGAAACATTTGAATCACCGGCGAGCGAAACAGTATTGTCCGCAACGCGACCGATGCTGGTTACGCCTTCGCCAATACTGACTTCGCTTTCTCCGCCGTTGATTATTAGTTTCGCCTTCGGCATATTTTATAATTTTATAATGGAAAATTATTAGATTTTAATTTTCCATTTCGCGTTTCCCTTTATTTTGGTATTTCCAGCGCATCGGAACGCGTGATGATACCTGTAATTCGCTTAAAATCTTCGATCAAAACCGCCGGAAATTCCATCAGTTTCGGCTTTATCTGATCCAGACTGGCATCAACGTCCACGACCGGAAAACTTTCGTCCATCACGTCGGAAACCGGCGCGTTCAGCAGCTCGCTGTTGGCAAGCAATTTTGCCAGCACGCGGCTTTCGCGCAGCGAACCGACCGACGCGTGTTCTTCCAGAACCGGAATCTGCGTGACGCCGTTTTCGTTCATCCGGTTCAGAGCTTCCGCCACAGTTTCGGTCGGCGAAACAGAGACGAGTTCGCGCGGCGAAGTTTGCGCTTTTGTTCCGGCGATCAATCCGGCGGTAATTTTCTGCGGTTCGAGCAGAAGTTTTTCCTTCATCCATTCATCCGAGTGGAATTTTGTCAAATAATGCTCGCCCGTATCACATACGATGAAAACGACCAATCCGTTCTCGTCCAGATTTTTCGCTACGCGCAGAGCGCCCGCGAAATTCGTTCCGGTTGAGCCGCCGCAGAAAAGTCCTTCAACGCGTGAAAGCTGTCGCGCAAGTTCAAACGATTCGCGGTCGGTGACGTTGATGATCTCGTCAATAATTTTCATATCGGCATTGCCGACCGGCAAATTCTGCCCGATGCCTTCGACGAGATACGGCGTGGCTTCCGGCACGCGCCCGGATTCCTTGTAATTTTTAAAGATCGAACCGTATGGGTCTGCGCCAATAACTTTGATTTCGGGGTTTTGTTCTTTCAAAAATCTGCCCGTGCCGCTGATCGTGCCGCCCGTGCCGATGGATGCGACAAAATGCGTGATTTTTCCGTCAGTGTCGCGCCAGATTTCCGGTCCCGTCGTGCGGTAATGCGCCGCCGGATTTGCCGGGTGATTGTATTGATCGGGGTAAAATGCGTTTGGCGTTTCATGCGCGATGCGCTTGGCGGTTTCGACGTAATGATCCGGCGTTCCCGGTTTTGCCGCCGCCGGGCAAATTACCACGTCCGCGCCGAGCGCTTTTAAGTAACGCGATTTTTCAAACGAAGCTTTTTCAGTTAAAACGAAAACGCATTTGTAGCCTTTGACTGCCGCCGCCATCGCCAGACCGATTCCCGTGTTGCCGGAAGTTGCTTCGACGATCGTTCCGCCCGGCTGTAAGCTGCCGTCTTTTTCGGCGGCTTCGATCAAAGAAATTCCGATCCGGTCTTTTACGGAAAAGCCCGGATTCAGGTTTTCCATTTTGGCGAAAACTTTCGCTTTGATGCCGTGCTGGCGGGTTAAATTATTGATCTTGACCAGCGGCGTATTGCCGACCAGGCTTAAAACATCGTTATAAAATTTCATTTATTCTCCAGAAAGTTTTGTTAAAAAGGAAGTTAATAAAATGCAGTTTATTTTAACTTGAGTTTGATAAAAGTGAAAACGGAGCGCATTTTTCAAATAAATTTAATTTCCAGCCGGAAAACAGTGAAACAAAACACGATTTCGCGCGTTTTGTTTATATCCGAAATTGAAACTTAACGCAAAATTTCTTCGCGGCTGGCGAGCAGGCGAGCGGGATTATTGGTAATGATCGCCAGAATTCCTAAATTTCGCGCGCGTTCAATCCATTTCGGCTGATCCGCCGTCCAGATCGTTACGGGTAAATTTTTCAGCCGCGCTTTTTCCATTAATTTCGGCGTTGCCAGCGAATGATGAATCGAAAGTTCATCCGCGCCGCAACTTTCCGCCAGTTCCAAAACTTTTACGCGTTTGCGCAAAACCGGGATCAGTTTCGGCGCAATGAGCGCCGCAGTGCGAATCTCAGGAAAATTTTCGGCGCAGTAAGCCACGGCTTCGAGCGTAAAACTTTTCAAAACGATATTCGGCAAAAGATGTGTCTTTTCAATTAATCCGGCGACTTTTTGGACCAGCAAAATCGTTTCGCGGCGATTTCCTTTCAGCTCAACATAAATTCGTCCGCGAAAATCTTTTAGAAAAGTGAAAACCTGCACGAGCGTCGGAACTGTTTCGCCCGCGAATTTTGCGTCAGCATGCCGCGAATGCGTTTGGTTAAACCACGCGTCGACGTCCAGAGTTTGCAATTCGGTGGAATTAAGTTCAGAAATACGAATCTTCTTTTTCGCCATTCTTTGCAAAGTGGAATCGTGGAAAACGACCGGAACATTGTCTTTTGGTAATCGAACGTCGAATTCGATTCCATCAGCGCCGTCCGCGATCGCCTGCCGAAACGCCGCCAACGTGTTTTCCGGCGCGACCGCGCTGGCTCCGCGATGAGCAATGATCAGCGGTAGTTTCTTTTCCGAAGACATTATTTTTTCTGGAGTAGAAACAGCATTTTCGACCAGCCGATCGGGTCTGTGATCGGGAATTTGTATTTGCCGACGATGTTGAAATATTTTTGGGCGTTTTCCTTAACTTCTTCGATCGGGTGAGTTTTGAAATTGTATAAAACTTCCAGCACGGAGCCGACGATCGATGGGCGAACGGGGATTAAAATCACGATGCCGCCTTTTTTCAAAACGCGCGCCATCTCGCGCAAACCGGCGTCTAGCGGAACGTATTCCAGAGCGCCGCACGTCAAAACCGCGTCAAATTTTCCGTCGGGAAACGGCAGGCTGAGCAGATTTCCCTGCACGGCTTCAACGTTTTCGTCATGAACCTGATCGTCCTTTTCAAACTGCTCGCGCGCGACATCCAGCGAGTTAAACGACAGATCCAGCGCGAAAGTTTTTTTCGGGTGATAACCGGCTTTGTAAAGCGCCAGCGTGACCAAGCCCGTTCCGCAGCCGGCGTCTAAAACCAGCGAATTTGAATCGAGTTTCAAATCCAGCGTGCGCATATAATTAGCCACCGAATCGCTGTAGCCGTTGATTTTCATCGCCAGATTATGAACGTCTGCGATGCGGTCGTAAAAACTTTGTGTTTTGCTTGCTTGTGCCATCGGGAATGGTAATTAGTTATAAGTAATAAGTTTAGTAATTTTTTTGGTAATTATAACCCGGTTTCGCTCTCAACCTATTACCTATTACTTTTTACTTATTTCTCCGCCAGAAGTTTTTCGATCATCGCGCGGGTTTGTTCTTCTTTGTCAGCGCCCGCGCCGGTTTCGACGTAGCGGATAATTCCTTTGCGGTCGATTATCACAGTGGTCGGAAGGCTGTTTGCCGCATAAGAAATTTGATTCATATGATCTTTTGCCACCACCAGATCGTATGGCAGATTATTTTCTATTTTAAACCGTTGGATATAATCAAACTCGGCGTTATTGTCCACGCCTTCACGAACGCTGTCCGTCTGCCCGTAATAACGCGTCAAACCGATTATCTCCAAACCGTCTTTCTGAAAATTCTGATGCCATTCGATGAGCGACGGGAAAGCGCCCAGACAAGGTCCGCACCACGTCGCCCAAAAATCCAGCAGCACAACCTTGCCGCGCAGATTGCTGAGATTTTTCATCTGCTGCGCGGTCGTGCGGTCGAGTGAAACGAGTTCCGGCGCTGGTTCGTTCAAGAGGCGATATTGCCCGATGCGATTTCCGAGACGGCGCAAAACTTCATCACGCAAAGGCTTGACCAAAAAATCTTTTTCCGTTTGTTCGAGCGCGGTTTTGTAATAGGTAAGCGCGGTGGGTTTGCGGTTTGTTTCGATCATATACTTGATCTGATTATCCACCGCAAAATAATAAATTCCCGTTGATTCGACGAGCGCCGCCGTCTGGCGCAGATCAGCTAGCGCGGTTTCGGCTTGCGACTGGTTTCCGGCGTCGCGGTAAATTTGGAAAACGGCTGTTCCGGCATCGAGCACTTCGGCGAGAGCGCGAACGCGCGAGCTGGTTTCGCGAAATATTGTTTTAGAAAGTTTATAAGCTTCTTCGGCGTGCGGCGCGGCTTTTTCGAGATTTTTTTCGGCGCGGTAAGCTTTGACGAGCTCGTTTTCCATTTTAAAACGCTCGCGGCGAACTACGGGAGCGTTTTTTAAATATTCATTATAAAGATTTTCGCTTTCGGCAAAATTTTTGCGGCGCGCGGCGATGATCGCGCTGATCGAACGCGCCGTTTGCGCTTTTTCCGCCGCCGGGTTTTCGGTTTTTAGAAATTTATCGAGGTTTTCCGTCGCCCCGTCAAAATTTTCCGCCAGCCAGTGCAGCATTCCCCAGAAATAAAAATCTTCGCTTGAAAGATTCGGGCGTGTCGCCAAAATGGCTGCGTATTTGGCGGCAAGCTGTTTTTGCTCGATCAGCGTTCGCCGGTAAAGCTCGTCGCTGTATGGAATTTTTTTCGCCTGAAACTCGGCAATTTTGGTTTTGGAATATGCTTCGGCTTCCGCGTACATTTTTTCGGCACTTGGCTCGTTTTTGGCGGAAACGGGAACAGTGGTTGTTTCGGCTGGCGTTTCGGTGGTCACTTGCCGAACGCGGTTTGCCTGCGCGAAAGCGCCGAGCGCCGCAACGTTTAAAAGTAAAGAAATAAACAAAAAATAACGCATAATGTTTGCTTCAAAATACCTTTGCGGCGGCAAAGCGGCGCGGGCTAAAGGCTTTCAGATATTCAGATTCGATACCTGCGGTAATTTTATCAGCTAAAATCTCGCTTGTCTTTGGAGCCAGCAAAATTCCGTTACGATAATGCGCCGTCGCGACGTAAAGATTTTCGACTTTCCAGCACATTGGGATCCTAAGCTTAGAATTCCACGTGGACAAGTTGTCGCG
>JADMIO012770907.1_pt1 | contig 106594 bp, 104 predicted proteins | sample 8958161 | NCBI WGS metagenome assembly JADMIO01 (sample SAMN16585339, study PRJNA669376) | soil metagenome | isolation source: Crop rotation soil | place: USA: Cullars Rotation, Alabama | collected 2011
CGCGACAACTTGTCCACGTGGAATTCTAAGCTTAGGATCCCAATGTGCTGGAAAGCCAGGTAAAGGTATGCCGAGTTTTTTTGATTGTACTTTATCGACTCAACAAAGTAAGGCGCCAGTTTACCGCCTATTTCAATAAACAGGGCATTAAATTTAATGGCCTCAATGCCATCAAAATCAACATACAACTGCATTTCGCCTTTAAGTCCTTTTGTTTTAAGCACGCTGCCTATCCGGAAGTGATCTTCTATCTTCATAATTTAAACTGACAAAAAGGTGTCATCCTGAGCTTGTCGAAGGATGGAGCGTAAAGGCCCCTCCGCCATGGTTCGACAGGCTCACCATGACACCTGCCATTTAAACAACAATGGCGAAGAACCTTTGGGTTGCTTCGCCATTGTATTTGAAATTATCTTCAAAAAATTATTCTGCGCTTTCTTCAGCTTGTGCTTCTGTAGCAGCTTCTGTTTCTTCAGCAACCGGAGCTTCTTCTTCAACTTCTTCGGCAACCGGAGTATTTTTCGCAGCAATAGCAGCAGCTTTATCAGCATTCCGCTTAGCTTCAGCAGCTAAAGCAGCTTTACGTGCTTCGTCTTTTGCTGATGTTAAACCTGATTTTTTACCGGTGATCTGTCCGTCTTTTTGCTCGGTCCATGCTGCAAATTTAGCGTCAGCTTGTTCCTGGGTTAAAGCGCCTTTTTTAACGCCGCCTTCTAAGTGTTTTTTGTATAAAACGCCTTTGTACGACAAGATAGCACGGCAAGTATCAGTTGGCTGTGCACCGTTGTTTACCCAATCAAGGGTTTTTTCAAAATTAATGTCAATTGTTGCAGGGTTGGTGTTTGGGTTGTATGAACCTATACGCTCAATGAACCTACCGTCGCGTGGTGCGCGTGCGTCTGCCACTACAATGTAGTAAAAAGGTTTTCCTTTTTTACCGTGTCTTTGCAATCTGATCTTAGTTGCCATTTCTTATTCTTTTTATGTGTCCAACATTCCCCCGGAGTTTCTTTCAGCGGGGACGCAAAGGTAAGAAAATTTATTTTATATCCTAACCAACCCTCAGCTTATTTTATTTGATGCTGAATACATTACGCGCAGTAGTGGCAGTATAATAAATTTTTAACAAAGTAAAAAACCATTAGCTGCGCTATGGGGTATATACGTTTGTGAAAAAATCAACCATCTTTCTGTGCCTGTGTTTTATTTCTGTTGCTGCGCGCTCGCAAAATAACAGCGACAGCATTTTGTTAAAAGAACAGGTTAACGCCGCCTTCAACAATATCTACCGTCAAAATGCGCCTACTTTGTTTTTCGGTAACGAGTATGGCGGTGCAGAAAAAACATTGCTGGTAGCCGATATCAACCCGAACGTGGTTTTGCTCAGCTCAAAAAGATCACGCTTCTTCTTCTTGTTCTCGCCAAGGGTTTACCTGCGCTTGCTGTCCGGATACCGTTCGCCGGTAAGGTCGCCAAGTTATATGCCCGGTGGTACATTGTATACACGGTTAAATAATGATGCATCTAGTCCAAAGTTCTTATCATTATCATACACCCACCACTCCAACGGCCAGGAAGGGCCAACCCTTGATAATTCCGGCAATTTTAACCGCACAGATGGTAAGTTTACCACCAACTTTTACCGGTTGGATTATTATTTTGGCCAACGCGAAAGCACCAATACATTATCACGCAACCGGTTTGCCTCGGTGGGGGTTGAACTTCATGCCGGATTATTTAAAACAGGATACTCTAAACAGTTAACTGATAAATATGGCTTTGTCCGTTTAAATGGCAGCTGGATGTATGATATAATGAAAGACAACAGCGGCAAGGCCGACCGGTACAGCAGCGGGCAGCGCGTACGGTTTGATGTTACCTATATTTTAGATAAGGTTTATGACAAGAGCATAAGCGATGTGAGCAAGCGTTTAAATGCATCGTTGAGATATTTCCATCAACTGGGTTTTATGGATAATGCCGCGCTTACCGCAACAGTGGGTTACCGCGGACAGGATCCTTACAATATTTATTTTGAGGACAGCTACCCTTACTTTGCTGTAGGTGTGGCAGCGGGAATTTCCTTTAAAAAAAGCAAATTATAAAGTGATGAACATTTGCAGCTCCATCCTGTTATCTTAACAAAAAAACAGCAATTATGAAATGGTTCGGCGGTAAACAAAGCAGCGATTACGAAGAAAGCAGCGGCGGTGGCAGGGGTATGTTATTTGGCGGGGGTGCATTAGGCTTAATAGGCGCTGCAATTTACTTTTTTACAGGGATAGACCCGGGCGCTATGTTTAATCAGTCGGGCAATTCAGACCAGATAGTTACGCAACCCGGCGCCAGTGATAGCCGCGAAAAGCAGTTTGCCCGCGTAATATTTGAAGGCACCACCATAGTGTGGGACAGTCTTTTCAACACCATGGGCCAAGAATACCAGCACCCGGTTTTACATGTTTTTACCGATGAAGTAAATGCCGAAGGTTGCGGGTACGCATCATCTGCAACGGGGCCGTTCTATTGCCCCGCCAATGGCAGGGTTTATCTGGATCTTTCTTTTTTCCAGGAGCTGGCCAATAAGTTTGGCGCACCCGGCGAAGCCGCCGGCGCCTATGTAATTGCTCACGAAGTTGGCCACCATGTACAAAACCTGATGGGCACCTCGGCAAAAATGGAGGCCGCCCGCAACAGGTTGAGCGAAACCGAATACAACAAACTTTCTGTTAAACTGGAGCTACAGGCCGATTTTTACGCCGGCGTGTGGGCACATCACCAGGCGCTTAACCGCTACAACAGCATTGTTATTGAACGGGCAGATATCGACTCGGCGCTTAACGCTGCCAACCAGATTGGCGACGACAGGTTACAGAAACAATACCAGGGCCGTGTTACGCCGGACAGCTTTACCCACGGCAGCAGCGCCCAGCGCATGTACTGGTTTAAAAAAGGTTTTGAGAGCGGCGACCTACGCGAAGGTGATACTTTTGCAACCGAAGATTAACCTATAATTTACCGGCATTTAATTAAGGCTATATTTAAGCGCTTTTATTATCGCACAAGCTTAAGCCGCTTGCAACAAACAACAGCACCGCCTATATTTAATTAACCTTAATTAATAAACGATCATGAAAAAACTATTTGGTGTTATTGCCGCGCTGGGATTATTCTGCTGTACATACCCGTCGTTTGGTGCAAACAGGGCTGCACTTCCTGTAACCTATCAGCAGCAAAAAATTAAGCACCCAACCGAAGCAATGACCAAGGACCAGCATACCGCTATTTTAAATGATATGCGCGGAAAACGGAATGATGCTGAAAAAATAGTAGCGCTAAAAGAGGGGGTTAAAGACAAAGGGATAACTATCGATCAGCTGATAGTGCTTTTAAACCAGTTTTTAACCGATGATTCCAAGTTGGAGTGCGCGCAATACGCTTTCCCCTTCACAACCGATTACAAAACCTTTCCAAGGATATCTGATCTATTCTCAAAGGAAGATTACAAAATGAGGCTGGAGGAGTTTTACAGCAAGAATAAGAAGTAGACGCAGGGAAATGGCTTTAAAACACGCGGCACCTACGGAGCCGTTAACAACATTTCAATAAAGCTATAAACAGGAAGTTCCTACGGAACTATATGGCTAACCCCATCGGGGTTTCCTGTTTATAGCAAATCCACCCGCAAAACACAGGCTCCGTAGGTGCCTCCTTTAACCGACGAGTTTAAAGAGATTTCCCTTCATGTAAGCACCGCGGCATTTTTTGTTTGCCTTTTATTGGATATATTGCCTTTTTTAAAAGCAGTGAAAAAGGAAGTTATTTTAGAACTCTTCGGCAAATTTGAACAAGCCTGTCATATCTATAATGAAATAGAGTGTTGGAGCGCACGGGACCTACAGAGCATTTTTGGCTACACTAAGTGGGTAAATTTCTTAAATGTAATAGATAAAGCGAAAAAATCAGCTAAAAACTCCGGGGTGAATACTTTGGACCATTTTGCCGATATCGGTAAAATGGTTCAGGTTGGTAGTAGCGCGCAACGGGAAGTGGAAGACATAGCATTAACAAGATATGCTTGTTATTTGATTGCTCAGAATGGAGATTCCTCAAAACCAGCTGTTGCTTTTGCTCAAACTTATTTTGCTGTACAAACCCGCAAGCAGGAAATTATTGAGCAAAGGCTGATTGATGTTGAAAGAGTTGCTGCGCGTGAGAAATTATCCAAGTCAGAAAAAAAACTATCTGGCATTTTGTATGAACGTGACGTTGATAGCGTGGGATTTGCTTTAATCAGGTCAAAAGGCGACCATGCTTTGTTTGGCGGCTTCAGCACCAACGACATGAAAAAGAAGCTTGGAGTACCTGCAACGAAACCATTAGCCGATTTTCTTCCTACGCTCACAATAAAGGCAAAAGACTTTGCTAATGAGTTAACCAGTCATAATGTTATCGAGAAAGATCTCGCTGGACAGCAATCCATTTCGAAAGAGCACATAGATAATAATAAGGCTGTACGAGATATGCTAATAAAACGCGGAGTTAAACCAGAAGCCTTACCTCCTGCGGAGGACATCAAAAAATTGGAAAGGCGTCTGGAGAATGATGGCAAGAAAATTGCGAAAACAGGAAAAACCCGTGGGAATAATGAGAAATAACTACCATCACTTTCTTTTTTCAGTAATTGCTCTCCTTTTCTGCGCCTGTTCAAAAAAAATAGCACCGCCGCAACCCAAGGCTGTGCAACCTCCGGACATTCCGCCGATACCGGTGGTCGCCAAAGCATTTGAAACTACCGACAAGTTTTACACCACCAAAACAGATTCGCTGCTGAACATTGTTAAACAGCAAAACCCGGCCATGTTGTATGACAGTACGGGCGCTATCGCCGTGCCATCAGAATGGGTGGGATCGGTAAATTTTGGTATACGCAAGGCTAATTTTGTAATACTGCACTACACAGCGCAGGATTCTGTTCAGCAAACTTTAAAAACCTTTACCTTGCTGCGTACCGAAGTTAGCGCGCACTATGTTATAGGTAAGGATGGTAAAATCTTCCATATGGTGAACGACTATATGCGATCAAACCACGCAGGGACGGGCAAGTGGGGTGGCGTTACAGATATGAACAGCAGTTCACTAGGTATTGAGATAGATAATACCGGAGCAGAACCTTTTACAGACGCGCAGGTAAACAGCTTGCTGCTTTTATTGGCCCAGCTAAAAAAAGCCTATAATATACCAACAGCCAATTTTATCGGTCACCAGGATTATGCGCCGAAAAGAAAACAGGACCCGGGGCCATTGTTCCCATGGAAAAAGCTGGCTGATAAAGGCTTTGGCATCTGGAGCGACGAAATAGTTACGCCTGCACCCGCAGGTTTTGATTATGCTACAGCCCTACGCCTGATAGGTTATGATACTTCCGACCTTAACGCCGCCATCATAGCATTCAAACGCCATTTTATACAGCAGGATAGCAACCCCGCAATGAGCCAACTGGATTTGAATGTGCTGCATAATGTGTACAGGAAATTTTAGTTGCGGTTTTTAGTAGCAGTAGCAGTCAAAACTCCAGGTGACTGCTACCGCTACTGCAACTATTTATTTTCTAACCCAACCGTCCTTTAACGTAACCGTTCTGTTAAACACTAATTTTTCAGGGGTTGATAGTTTATCCATGGTAAAATAACCTTTGCGGATAAACTGGTAACCTTTGCCCGGTTCGGCAGTTGCCAGGTCTTGTTCTATATAAGCATTCGGAATAATGGTTAAACTTTCAGGGTTGATGTAATCCTTAAAGTCGCCTTCCTCGTTTGATGGGTCTTCTACCTTAAACAAACGATCGTACAAACGCACTTCTGCAGTTTTAGCATGTGGCACACTTACCCAATGGATAGTACCCTTAACGTTTACGCCGCTTGTATCGTTGCCCGATTTTGAGTTGGGCAGATAGATGCAATGCACTTCGGTAACGTTACCATCCGCATCTTTTAAAAAACTTTCGCAGGTAACTATGTAGGCATTTTTAAGGCGTACGCTTAAGCCAACACCCAAACGGAAGAACTTTTTAGGCGGCTCTTCCATAAAATCCTCGCGCTCTATCCATAGTTCATTGCTGAACGGAATGTCGCGTCCGCCATCGCCACCCTCAACCTCAGGGTTGTTCTCGCCGTGCATAATTTCTGCTTGACCTGCCGGGTAATTGGTTATAACCAATTTTATCGGATCAAGTACAGCCATGCGGCGCCATGCTGTTTTGTTAAGGTCCTCGCGGATACAGAACTCCAGCAGGCTAAAGTCTATCATGTTCTCGCGTTTGGCCACACCAATACGGTCGCAAAACTCACGGATGGAAGCTGCAGTATAACCACGGCGGCGCAAACCGCTGATGGTTGACATACGCGGATCATCCCATCCGTCAACATGGTTCTCATTCACCAGTTGCATCAGCTTGCGCTTGCTCATAACAGTATAGGTCATGTTCAAACGGGCAAATTCGTATTGCTTACTCTCGAATATATTTAGCTGTTCAATAAACCAGTTATACAGATCGCGGTGCGGGATAAACTCCAGGGTACAAATAGAATGGGTTATATTCTCGATCGCGTCAGACTGTCCGTGCGCAAAATCATACATCGGGTAAATGCACCATTTATCGCCGGTGCGGTGGTGGTGCGCGTGCTTAATGCGGTACATCAATGGGTCGCGTAGATGCATGTTTGGAGCGGCAAGATCAACCTTGGCGCGTAATACTTTTGCCCCATCCGGGTATTTGCCATCCTTCATTTCGGCAAACAGCTGCAGGTTCTCTTCAACACTGCGGCTGCGGTACTGATTAGGTGTACCAGGCTCGGTTGGCGTTCCCTTTTGGGCAGCGATCTCTTCGGCGGTGCTGTCATCAACATAAGCCAAACCCTTTTTTATCAGCGCTACAGCAAAATCATATAGCTGATCAAAATAATCAGAAGCGTAAAGCTCATTGGCCCACTCAAAGCCCAGCCAGCGCACATCGTCCTTTATGCTTTCAACGTATTCGGTGTCTTCGGTAACGGGGTTGGTATCGTCAAAGCGCAGGTTTGTTTTGCCGTTATATTTTTTGGCCAGGCCAAAATTAAGGCAGATGGATTTAGCATGCCCAATATGCAGGTAGCCATTAGGCTCAGGCGGAAAACGTGTTAACACCCTGCCGCCATGCTTACCGGCACTTAAATCCTCTTCAACTATCTCTTCTATAAAGTTTAATGATCTCTCTTCGCTCATATTAGGCGCAAAAGTAACCTTTTTAGCCGAAAGGGTAAAGCTTGCCGGCCAATTCGGATTAAACAGTCCTGTTATCAATGCAACCGCTGTTTTTTAAACAAATTTCGCGTCGCAACTTTTAAATTTCCGCACACAATAGCTAACTTTTGTTGTTTAAACCGCGAATATCTGATCCATATACACATATATGCTGCTAAAAAAGAACATATCCATAACCTACTTTCTGAACCTGATAAAATGGGATGTCCTCGCCATTTTAATTTATTCGAGCCTTGTTGGGGTGCTCGACCACTTTTTATTTTTTAAAGATATCTCCATCCCGCTCAGCGTTTCGGCGTTAGCGGCAACTTTGCTTTCCTTACTGCTGGCCTTTCGTACCTCGCAATCGTACGAGCGGTGGTGGGAAGCGCGGGTAATATGGGGCGCTATTGTGAACGATAGCCGCACATTCATCCGTCAGCTGCTTCACTTTTTACCTAACGACGAAAAGAAAAACGGCTATGTAGAGGAGTTTGCCGTAAGACAATCCGTTTGGTGCTATACGCTTGCAGACAGCTTAAGGCGCGTGCCTTTCTCTGATAAAGTAGCCGGCTATTTTGCCCAACGTGGCTACGAAAGCGATAACCGCCCCAATTTTTTGCTGACCAAACACGTGGAGCGTCTGTCTGAACTAAGCGAGGAATATCAGTTAAACGTAAACGCCCAGGTACAATTAGACAGCAGTGTAGCCCGCCTTACCGACCACATGGGCAAGTGCGAGCGCATTAAAAATACGGTATTCCCGCGTTCTTACAGCGTACTTATCCATTTTTTGATATACGTTTTGATGACCATTTTGCCATTTGGCCTGGATGACAATCACCCCGTTGTTGAAGCCGTGCTGGCAACGCTGATACCGGTATTGTTCATTGCTATTGAACGCACCGCTATTATTATGCAGGACCCGTTTGAGAACCGGCCAACAGATACCCCAATGACAACGCTATCGGCCACAATTGAAAAAAACCTGATGGAAATGGCACATGTAAAGGCACAACCCGTTCAGCCCGAAGCAGGAACGTACTACATTATGTAAACATCAGGGGTTAATCGGTGCCGGGGAGTAAATATCGAATAATGATTCCAAATATCGAACACCGAAGTTTTCACTTCATCATTCGATATTGGACATTCGATATTCATTATTACTCGCTTAAACCTTTGCAGGGGTTAATTGATTTTATATTTTTGTGGCAAACAACCCCTTGTCATGAAAAAACTTATCTTCCTTTTGGCCATTTTACCCCTGTTTGCGATAGGCCAGAACAATGGTGTTTACCAGGATTACTTCGAAAAGATCAGAGACATTTCTGCAGCCGTTAAAATAAATGGCAAGCTAAGCGTATTACAGGTTAATACGGATAATGAAAACTATGATGTTGTTGCCATAAACGATAAAATGCAGGTGGCCTGGCGCACGCCCATGGCCGGTTATGCTATGGCTGTGGCTAAATTTAAAGGCAAGATAATTGCCATTGCCGCCACAGATCACTCAAAAATGTTGGGTAAAAACAACACTTACAACGCTGTAATTATTGACCCCGCCAACGGGAAAGTTATAACTACCAAAACCATTTACGAAGGCTCGCCGGAGTATATGGATTTTCCGGAGATCCTGATCAGCAAAGATAATTTTTGGGGCATAGGCGTAAGGCAAAGCACCTTTAAACGCAAATTACATGTTGCCGCTCCAAGTATCTTCGCGCTTATTTCAATATCAAAGTTTGATAAGCAATACCGTGACACAAAGGACCTGAACGTTTTTCAGTATGACGAAAATTTAAATGTTGTAAATACGTTCAAGCCCGAAGTTTTACCAACGGCTACCTATGCCGGTATGCAGGTAAATGAGTCGGGAGATGTTTTTGTAGCATGGTTTAGCGACGGCAAGGCCAAAGCAAACGATGGCGGAGTGAATATTCACCGGTATGAGTACGGACAAAAGCAAAAGGCAGGCACTATAAAAGCCGATATCGGGTTACGATCAGATTTTTTATCGGCTGTTGATGCCATTCAGTTCACCACATCATCCGCCAGCAAATCAAAGATCTACCTGGGCCTTTTTTATACCAACTTTAACAAAGACCTTGAATTAGGCATTGGCACTTTTGACCTGGCCACCGGGCAAAAAAAGTTTATTACCGAAGTTTTTGACCGTGCGCACTTTAAGGCTGTTGAAAAAGAGTACGTTGAATTTAACGATAAGCTACACAGCCTGGACCTTGGTCGTTCATTACAGGTGCGTTGTTTGGAAGAGGTGAACGGGCAATTGATAGTGACGGCAACATCGCGCGGGTCACAATCATCAGCTATAAGCTCCGGTTCGTGGCTGACGGAGGGAAGCATCCTGATCCAGGTTTACGACCCGGCATTAACTTTAAAGTACAGGCAGTTTGTGCCCAGCGGATACTCATTTCCAAACCGTCGCGTACCTACCGCTTACATTTTTACCAATACAGGCAAGTTGCACATCCTTGCTTCTGACAAAACCGGAGCAACTAACATGAGCGCGCTTTATTCGGTACTTGATCTGCCAACCGGAAAATGGAACAAGATGGAGCGCCTCTCAAAAAAGAAAATTGATAACAGCGCCTATGCCGACGGTGCCGCCACACTATGGTTTGATAACTTTTTTTATGTCCCTTACCTTGAAATTAAAGGTCTTTCGGGTGGCAAGTATAATGTGAGTTTTCAGCAAAATAGTTATTAAGAGCTGAACGAACTATAACAAAAATCTCTCGAAAAAGGGAGACGAATATCGATCACTTTATAGCATTCTCAAAACGCTCAGTTACCTATTTGGTCGCCTGTCGTTTATGATAGGCGGTTCTTTTTCTATTTAAGCTTTTTAAGCATCCCGGGCTTTTTACGGATGATCACAGCCCCATCGCTCCATGACTCAAACGGAATTTTAGAATTAAATCTATTTAATTTACTTTCTATAACGGATGACGCACCATCAAAGAACTTTTGAATGGATTCCGCTTCTTTTACTCCTTTTTGCACATCAGGTGACCAGTAGAACTTCTCGCTATAAACGCCGTTTTCTGATATGGATATTTCATAAATCGTACCATCTAAAACAGGCCTCCATCCCTTAATAGCGGAATCTGTAGGTATATGCTTTACGTTATTTGCATCTGCATATTCTAAAATTTTCTTAACTTCTTGTTTTGTAAGATCTTCCTTAGAATAATAGAATCTACCTTTTGTTCTTTCTTTTCCCGGCTCAACAAACTCCTTTACATATAGCAAAACAGTGCCTGCTAAACTTGTGTCACTGAGTTTGCTGACTTGAATAATTGATGTTATCGCAGCCGGCTGATCGGCCTTTAGTTGCATTTGAAAACCAGTACGAGAGCGTTCCATTTGGATCAAAGGAAGGGCATTTACTACGCCTGACTTTGTTTGAGCACTTGCAAACCCAACGTTGAACAGCATGAATAAGAATAAAAACAAAAGCCAAGGAAACAACTTCATGTGATAAGCTGAAAGATCGAATTAAAGTTAACAAAAAACCCTTGCCGTTTGGCAAGGGTTCATTATTCTTAATCCCACCAGGTTTCGCCCGGCACCATGTACTTCTCTTTAACCAGTTTCTCGTCGAGGGTGATACCCAGGCCTGGTTTGTCGTTAAACTGCAGGTAGCCTTTGCTTAATAGGTCAACCCCGTAGCCCAATACCGCGTTGTCGCCATTACAGCTTTTGCCATCAGCATTAATAGGGTTGTTCATAAACGCTTCGTGGCCCGCAAACTCGCGTATGGTGGCAGCGCAGTGGGCAGATGCAACGGTAGCAACCGGACCGGCAACGTTGTGCGTAGCTACGGATATAAAATAGGTCTCTGCCATGTCGGCAATTTTCTTAGCCTCAAGCAAGCCTCCGGCCATTGAAATATCTATCTCAATTTTATTTACCGCGCCGTTAACAATAAACGGACGGAAATCATCACGGGTATATAAGTTCTCTCCTGTTAAAATAGGTATAGGCGAGCGCTCGGTAAGTTTTACCCATTGCTCGTTGTATGCAATCGGCAACGGGTCTTCAAACCACCATGGCTTCATGGGCGCCACGGCATGGGCAACGCGCAGGGCGCTATCAAAATCCAACTCCCAATGCGCGTGTACGGCAATATCAAAATCACCACCTACAGCATCACGCACGTTTTGAAAACCACGACCGTTACGGTCGATCTCGTTGTAGGACATCATGCGGTTATCCAAACGCTCCCAGTTCTGGTCGCGGATAAAATCAACCTTGGCAGCGGTAAAGCCCCAGTTTTTCATGCGTCCGGCAAATTCCTGGCATGAGTCTTTGCTCAGCAGATCGCGCGGGCGACTGGTGCAATAGGCACGCACCTGTTTGCGGTGGGCGCCACCGCCCAATATTTTATATACCGGCTGGTCGGCCAGTTTTCCTAATATATCCCAAAGGGCAAACTCAACACCTGTAATGGCGTGAAGGGGGATGCCGTGGTTACCGCCGTAGTAAGAACTACGTGTGCTCATTTTAAACACCAGGCGCTCCAGATCATACGGGTCCTGGTTCATTAAAATAGGCTTTATCACGTTCAGCACAACGTCTTTAGCACCCATGCTGTTCTCGTCGTGGTGGCATTCGCCAATACCTATAATGCCGGCATCGGTTTCAATTTTTACCAGCAAACTTGGCCTGAAACCAATTTTGGTGCGTACACATTTAACATTGGTGATCTTTACCTTTTTTACGTTTGGCGATGCCATCAGATCAAGGTAAGGCATAAACGCTGCGGCCGCGCCGGCAACTGCCATTTTTTGGATAAAGCTGCGTCTTCTCATGTGGAATAAACGGTAATATTATAATTGGTTAGCGGCCTGATGGACAAGCCTGATAGCCAAATATATTATTTATTGTTTATACCTAAACGATTGCGAAAGGAATTTATATAAAAAGCCTTAGCTAACGTTGCACAACTGAATATACTACCTTTAAGGAAGTAATAAGAATAATGAAACCTATCGTAATTTATAGTCTGAAAGTCTGGGTAACGTTTGCATTTCTGGCTGCATTATTGACCACGACGTATGAAGCTTATCAAAATACCGATCAATTTATAGTCGATGACTTGCTTCAGCATCTTATAGAATTTCTAATTGGCTCAATTCCCTTCTCGCTTTATGGGTTCAGCATAACCTGGATAATGATCCGAATGAAAAAGCCGGTAGCCTTAATTAAGGTAGTGCTATGCATTACTGAAATGAGCTTGGCGTTTTTATTATTCTGCGTGATAATTATGGGGGTTGATTATCATAACGATGGCATTGGGATAATGATATTGCGTTATGGTCCGCGATATTTGTATCCGCTGTTAATAGGCATACCTTTAAGCATATATCCTCATACGATAAATGCTAAGCCACTATCCCGTTAAATTGGTGAGTTTCTTACAAAAAATGATCAAAAGTATCGCTTCTGATACCTAAGCGCAGTGTTTCCAACGGGATAACGTCATTGGGGGCTATGTTGCCTAAACTTACGTTGGCGCCCACCAATTTAATGAACCATACCTGCTGCGGCTTTTGGGGAGCCTCCCATATAATGGTTTGCTCAGGTATCTGGGTGAGTATCTCGTCAACCAAACCCTGGCGCACTTCGCCCGAGTCGCGGTAAATGCCTACGTTGCCGCTTTCGCGGGCCTCAGCAATAACCTTCCATGATCCGGCCTCTATCTCCGCCTTCATCAGTTGGATCCATTTGTACGGCGCAAATATCTTCTGCACATCCTTTGAGCCAACCTCTGATATTACAGTTACCTGCTTTGCCAGCTCGCTTATGTATTTGCACTTTTCTTCGTGCGTAATTTCAATAGAACCATCAGAAACTTCGGCATAAGCTAAACCAAACCTGTCCAGCAAACGGCGGTAGTCGTCAAACTGGCCACGTACTATCATCGCCTCAAATAAAGTTCCGCCGAAGTACACCGGGATGCCCGCGTCTTTGTAAAGCTTCAGTTTTTGGTCAAGATTTGGTGTTACGTAGGATGTTGCCCATCCCAGCTTAACCATATCGGTATAAACTCCGGCTACTTCAATAAAATTCTCCACCTCGCGTAAACTAAGGCCCTTATCCATTACCATGGTTATACCGCTCTCCCTTGGCTTTTGTACTCTTTCAGGAAGATTATTGATGGTGTAATTCATAAAAACAACGTATAGCTTGAGCTATACGCGGTAAAAGTCATAAAAAAAACTAAAACCCGAAAGAGTTTTAGTTTAATTTACAATGACAGTACGTAATTAACTACCTGCTGTAACGGTTAATAATATCTAATATCACTTTATTTTCCTGCAATTGGGGCAGGTAATCAAACAATATATAATGCTTCTCCGGATCGGCAGACAGAGCAGATTCCAGATAATTAAGCGCCTCGTTGTAATCGCCTTTGGCAAACAAATAGGCTACCATGCGGTAGTATAGCTCTGCCGCATCGGGGTTGTTCTTTATGGCCTCGGCCATTACTTCAATAGCATTGGTCAGCCTGCTTTGTTCATACAAAATAGATGAGTAATCTAACCAGGCATCCACATCAATTGGGTTAAGCTCAACTACCTTTTCATAGGCAGCCTCGGCTTCTGCTAAGTGACCCAGTTTATATTCCGCATCGGCAATGGCAAACCAGTAGTCGGCATTGGCTATGTCAAGATCAAGCGCTTTTTTATAAAAATGCAGGGCCTCAAAGTAGCGCTCCTCAAAATCAAGCGTTACGCCAATGCCAAACCAGGCATCAGCCAGCTTAGGATCCATTTTTACTGATTTTTTGTAGAAAACCCGCGCGTCATCCATCTGCTCCAGCTTTTCGTAGCATTCGCCTATGGCGCAATAGGTATCAGCGTTAGGCTGCTCGTACTCAAAAGTATGGCGGTAAACCTCAATGGCCTCGGCATATTTCTCCAAATTAACCAACGCGTTGCCCTTGTTAAAGTAGGCCGATGCAAAGTTGTCCTTTATCAGTATGGCATAATCATATGCGTCAATAGCTTTTTCAAACAAGCTTAGCTTGGTAAAGGCATTGCCTAAATTATACCATGCCGCGTAGCTGTAAGGTTCGTTATCAATATACTGCTGATAAAACTGAACGCTCTCCTCCTGGTTATCCAGCACATCATAACAAAAAGCCAGTTCGTAAAGCGCATCCTGGTTCTCCATGTTTTGCTTTAAACAAAGCTTCAGGTACTTTATGGCCGTTTCATAGTCGCCCATGTTTTGGTAAACGTAGGCTATGTGCAACAATATTTCGTCGGTTTCCTCAGCCAGTTCCAGTGCCTTTTCATAGTTTTCTAAAGCATCGGTGAACTGTTCCATGCCCTCGTAAATATTCCCTCGGATGATATAAATATCCGCGTCAGAAGCCTCGAGCATGGCTGCCTTATCCAGCGCCGCGAAAGCATCGTCCACCTTATTGGCTATCACCAAAAGCTGCGCCTGCTTTATCAGGAAAACTGCGGCAAAGGGGTGCTGACTAATTGCATATTCTGCAACTTGTAAAGCCCGGGCGGGGTCGTTCTTTTCGATGTAGTAATCGATAATGTTCTCAAACGCCTGGGCATCAAAAAAGTACTGGTCGTGATTGCGAATCATTTCCTCGTACCGCTCAACCGAGAATTTTGGATCTTCGGTAAAGCCAAATTCAAATTCTTCTTCCATTCAATAGCGTTTTCAGAACATTCTTACTTAACAGACAATTTTTAGTTGGACTATTAAGTTTTAGTTGTGTTTAAATTACAAGTTAAAAACTCTACTAATGCAATTAAGTTTTCCACATACAAACATTGGCTAACAGCTGCATTTGCAATTAGTTGATTATTAATCAGAAAGCATTTGCGGCGGCAATGGGGCGGGTAAAACTGTGTTTGCCTTAAAAGATTTTTAACTTTGATACAAAAGTACACAATATGCACATCAATATCAGCGATACCCTTAAACGTTTACATATAGATGGTATTAACCCTGCTTTTAGCACCGGTGGCAATTGGGGCAGCAGTAATAGCGCCCAAACAAAAACGGTGATATCGCCCGTTGACGGGCAGCCCATAGCTACAGTAAAAATGGCTACCCCTGCCGACTACGAAACTGTTGTTAAACAAGCGCAAGCCGCTTTTAAAACCTGGCGAACTATGCCTGCGCCAAAACGTGGGGAGATCATCAGGCAGATTGGCGATGCCCTGCGGCAGAACAAGCAAGACTTAGGCGCGCTGGTATCCTACGAGATGGGAAAAAGCCTGCAGGAGGGTCTGGGCGAGGTGCAGGAAATGATAGACATTGCCGATTTTGCCGTTGGCCTTAGCCGGCAGCTGCACGGCTTAACCATGCACTCCGAAAGGCCGCAGCATCGTATGTATGAGCAGTACCATCCGCTTGGTGTGGTTGGTATTATATCGGCATTTAACTTCCCCGTAGCGGTATGGAGCTGGAACGCCATGCTGGCCTGGGTATGCGGTGATGTTTGTGTATGGAAACCATCAGAAAAAACGCCTTTAACGGCTATTGCCTGTCAGCATATCGCCCAAAAAATATTTGCCGCAAACGGTGTGGATGAAGGCGTATCATGCCTTGTCATTGGCGACTATACTATTGGCGCATTGATGGCGAATGATACCCGCCTGCCATTAATATCGGCCACAGGCTCAACCCGAATGGGCAAGGCAGTTGGTGCCGCTGTAGGTGCACGATTAGGTCGAAGTTTATTGGAACTGGGCGGCAACAACGCCATTATTATTACAGAAAACGCAGACCTGGACATGGCGCTGATAGGCGCGGTGTTTGGCGCGGTAGGCACAGCTGGCCAGCGCTGCACCAGCACGCGAAGGCTGATCATTCATGAAAGAGTTTATGACGCCTTTAAACAAAAGCTGGTTAACGCTTATGGACAAATTCGGATTGGTAATCCGTTGGATGAAAACAATCATATGGGCCCGCTGATCGATCGCGATGCGGTTAACAGCTATTTAAGCGCTATTGAGGCTTGCAAGGCCGAGGGAGGGCGGTTTATTGTTGAGGGCGGGCAGCTGACAGGTGAGGCCTACACATCAGGCTGTTATGTAAAGCCCTGCATTGCCGAGGTTAAAAACGATTATAAAATTGTGCAGCATGAAACGTTTGCTCCAATTCTTTATCTTATAAAGTATAGCCAGCTGGATGAGGCCATAGCCCTGCAAAACGGCGTGCCACAAGGTTTGTCATCGGCAATTATGACCAATAACCTGCGCCAGGCCGAAGCCTTTTTGTCGGTGGCAGGGTCTGATTGTGGTATAGCCAACGTTAATATAGGCACATCAGGCGCTGAAATTGGTGGTGCTTTTGGCGGCGAGAAAGAAACGGGTGGTGGCCGCGAGTCGGGCTCCGACGCGTGGAAGGTTTATATGCGCAGGCAAACCAACACCATCAACTACTCATCAAGCTTACCCCTTGCCCAGGGAATTAAGTTTGATCTATAGCGCATTTGTTGGTCAACAGGTGTGCATTTAACTTAAAAATAAATTAAAACACTATACCTGCCTGAGTGAAGGGTCAAATTATTTACTACTTCAATTTTGAGATCTAAATCTTTGGCTATGTTATAAAAAAAGGACTTATCAATTTGAAGCATACCGTTTTTTTTGATCTTTCGATAATCAGAGAAGACGGCAAACATTAAAAAACGTAAAAATTTCAATGTGTATCCATTTTTAACGGCATGCTTTATAATACTTAAAATATCATTCAAAGCTGAGTGCTTTGTTGGAATGATATCCGCCAACAAGCAAGTGAATTTTTGATGCTTAGAAGTATTATTTAAGGATAAAATTAACGCTGCAACGTCTGCCTCACTTTTATAATATTGAAGCATACTTAATATTAATAACTTATTGATCTTATTGTCAATGATAAGTTGATGATATTTTTCGTAATCATAAGCCTTTGTGACACTAAAACTCACATTAGGATATTGGCCATATCGCTCTTTGCACAATTGAATATACTTTTCAGATATATCCGTACCGTGCACAAATTCGCATTTCTGTTTAATAGCATCGATAAAAAACCCCGGACCACAGCCTATGTCTAAAAAGCGGTCGCTCAGTTTTGATGGCAATACTTTTTCCAATTGCTGAGAAAAATACAATGTAGCTTGAGCCATTGTAGAATTAAAACCAATTGGATTTTCTTTCCAGAATGATTCCCAGGTTGAGTTTTCGCTCTTATGCATAATCTATGTTAAGATAACTAAACATACCAAAAACAAGTTATATCAAACCAAATTGAAATGAATGGAAATCCCCCGGCAGGCTTTAAGCTACCTTCACAAACCTTCTAAACAAGGTTTCATAGATTATCTTCAGCCATATCAAAAAAACGGGCAATGCCTTTAGACCATAAGGGTCAACATAGTTTTCTTTTAAAGATCTGGGAAATAGATCTGACGGCGAAAAGCTGGTGAGTATAAATGCGAATATCATCAGACCTATATCCAGCTTGTTTAAGGGTTTTTCGGCATTTATAAACCAGATAGCGACACCTGTAAACGCGATCATATAGGTAGGCGACTCGGAACCGGTACTAAATATTACCGGGAAAATTAACGCAGATGCTACAATAAGAAACTGATAGTTTAAGTCATTAAAGTATTTATATCGCACATAACTCAATGCAAACAGTAACATACCCGGCAATACCACCGCGATGTTGGATACCTGTATGCCGCCTATTTTATGTATCATGCCCATAACAGATATATTTGCCCGGACGGAATTAAGATTGTCGGCATTTTTAAATAACAGGTCGGCGTACCAGTCTTTATACGTTTGTACAATAAAAGCCGGCGACGAAATAGCCATAGGCAATACAAACAACACTACCGACCAAAAAACCAAACTGGCAATCAGCTTTATTTTATTGTTGGAAAAGAAAAAGAAAGCCAGCCCAACTACGCCATACAATTTAATAAATATGCCCAGCGCTATCATAAGCGCGGCCCAAAAATCCTGCTCCTTTTTTATAAAAATAAAACTGAGTAAAATAAGCGCAGCAATTATTGGATTACTTTGCACGTTAGCGGCAGATGTCATCATTTCATGCGCACATAGCAGGATGATCAGCAGGTATTGCTCCTGCTTAATGGGTAGTAGCTGTATGGCTTTTAGCAGTACGCCCCCTGTAAAAACCGTCCATAAAATAACGCCCACGCTATCAGGCAATAAAGCAAACGGGGCTATTATGTAGGCAAATATCGGCCCGTAATGGTTATAATCATAGTAGTTTTCAGGGTATGATGCATACAGGTTTTGCTGGTTTATAACATGCAAAAAGTTATACTTAAACACAAAATAATTATTGTGTATATGGCTGTGCCCCAGTACAACACTTTTAACAACAGGAAACAGGATCAAAACAAACCATATTGCATATATATATGGCTTAGCTTTTACAATTTTTGAAAGATTATACATTAATAATGTTGATGTAGTGCTGCAAAAGTATATAAATTATCGCTTTATGTCTTGGGTCTTTCGGGTGTTGAGGCAATAAAAAGTACCTGTTTAATTTTATTTCTTGCTTTAATTTTAAAGCTTTGACAAATTTAAAAAGTTAAAACGTCTGATTATAAGATTTGAAACACATCGCCATAAATAAGCAACGCACTAGGGTATGGCATAAAATCACTATCCTATGTAATAGTGAGTGATAGTTAAAAAATTTAAAATATATTACGCAAAATTTAATCTGAATGAGCAGTTTCAAAAAATATACGTTCGGTCCGGCGTTGGTCGGGATGCTTTTAACGGGCTTTGGCAGCTTTGCACAACTTGCGCCTAAGGCCGATGCACCCAAAAACTGGCACACGCTTGATCTTAAGACCGATGGCTACTATGGTATAAGTTTAAACCAGGCTTACAAACTGGTGCAGGGTAAAAAGAGCAAAACGGTTTTAATGGCTACCATTGATAGCGGCGTTGATACAGCCCAAACCGATCTAAAAGGCATACTTTGGGTAAACCCCAAAGAAATACCCGGCAATGGTATAGACGACGACAAGAACGGCTACATAGATGACATTAACGGCTGGAACTTTTTAGGCGGCCCCGGTGGCAAAGCCGATTACACCGAAACCACCGAAGAGGTGCGCGAGTACAATCGCCTTAAACCTAAGTACGGCAGCATGATATCGGCCCCGGCTAATGATGCCAAGGGCTATGCGTATTGGCTAAAGGTTAAAGCTATTTATGAAGAAACTGTAGGCAAATCAGAAACGGAGTTGAAACAGTATTCGCCAATGCTGAACGCGTTGATGGTTACCAGCGGTTACTTAAAGCGCGAGCTTAAATTAAGCCCATCGGCAACCTTTAAAAAACCCGACCTGGACAAGGTAAAGGCAATAGGTAACGATACCATTGCACAAAGCAAAAACATTTGGATGCAGATGTTTGAGCAGCAGGGCGGCGACGTGGATAACGGCAAAATAATAAAAGAGCTGAGCGATTACATGGCCAAGCTGAACAACGATGTTAACCCCGACCTAACAACGCGCAAAACAATTGTTGGCGATGACCCTGATGTTTGGGACGGCAAACCCTACGGCAGTGGCCTGCTTAAATTTCCGGATGCCTCGCACGGCACCGGCGTTGCCGGCTTAATGGGCGCGGCCCGTGGCAACGGCTATGGTATTGACGGCGTTGCCGATAACGTGCGCATTATTGCCATAAAAGCCGTACCCAATGGCGATGAGTATGATAAAGACATTGCCAAAGCCATACGTTACGCGGTTGACAATGGCGCCAAAGTTATCAACATGAGCTTCGGTAAAAAACTGTCGCCACATAAAGATTGGGTGGATGCCGCCTTTAAATATGCCGCATCAAAAGATGTGCTGCTGGTACAGGCATCAGGCAACGACAACCAGAACATGGACGTTAAACCACAGTTCCCCAATGATACTTTTGAGGATGGCTCATCGTCTGATTCGCCAAATGTGATATGCGTTGGCGCCTCGGGAGCGTATAAAGACGAAACCCTGGCGGCCTCTTTCAGCAACTACGGCAAAAAGAATGTTGATGTTTTTGCCCCCGGCGCAAAGGTTACTTCCATTGATAAAGACGAAGAATTTAACACTGCCGACGGCACCAGCTTCGCTTCGCCGATAGTAGCGGGCATTGCAGGCTTAATATTAGAATACTACCCAACGCTTAGCGCAAGGCAGTTAAAACAGGTGATACTGCAATCGGCAACGCCGCTTACCGGCACTATGGTGCTTAAGCCGGGCACAGAAGACAAGGTTGATTTTACCAGTCTGTCAAAAACAGGCGGTATTGCCAATGCTTACCGTGCTTTGCAGATAGCCGCGACTTTGAAGGGGGAGCGGAAGGCGGTTAAGTAGAGATCAGTTGATGAGATTAGTAATAGGAGGCGGGCTGTGAGGTCCGCCTTTTTTGTTAAAACTCCCTCCTCGGGAAGGGTGCGGTTGATTGGCGGGAAGGGGTTAATACTACAGTTCATGTCCCAGGGTCTCTCGCAGAGGAACCTGAGATTTAGGTGATCATTGTGCTACGCATGTTCCCTTCAGGAGATCCTGCGGGAACGAAAGGGGTTAATAACAGCATTGGCCTTGACTTGCAATCATGTACCTTGGTGCTTCGAACGTAAGGAATGACCTTTAAGGAATCTCCTCCGGAGCGTTAGGGTAGTAAAGCAATATCCCGGAGTTATCAAATCCCATGGAATGAAAAATTAAACTACTAAAAATCAGGATTTTATATTTCAACTATAAATATAGCTTGCTATTTATAAATATAGTTGACATATTTGATTTAAGATATAATTTAAATGAAAGAGTTAACTAAAGCAGAAGAGCAGGTAATGCGTATTTTATGGAAATTAAAAGAAGGCATTGTAAAAGATATTTTGGATATGATGCCCGAACCAAAACCTGCTTACAGCACCGTATCTACTGTAGTTAGGGTTTTGCAAACCAAAGGGTTTATCAAACACAAAGCTTACGGAAACTCGCATGTGTACTTCCCGGCAATTGAGGAAAAGGATTATAAAAACTTTGCAATTGATAAAATAATGGATGGGTTTTTTGACAACTCGTACCATGACCTGGTTTCGTTTTTAGTTAACGAGAAAAAAATGACCGCCGATGATGTTAAGGAAATGACTAAGATGGTAGAGCAATTGGCATTAAAGGACAATAGCAAATGAACTGGCTAACTTACTTGTTGGAAGCCAACCTTAACCTGGCGATATTTTATGCACTGTATAAATTAATTTTATCACGGGAGACCTTCTATTCGCTAAATAGGTTTTACTTTTTAGCTACAAGTATTGCTGCGTTTATTTTACCTTTTTTCAGGTTAGGCAGTCTGCAATTTTCTTCATCGGATGTAGCACCTGTTAGTAACGTTCTATACACCAGTATAGTTGTAAACAAACATTCAATACCTCGGGCAGTTTCCTTTTGGACTGTTGATACTGCTTTGCTTAGCCTTTATTTGGTAGGTGTATTAATTATGTTGACGCGTTTTTTCTATAGCTTGTATCAATTAAACAGTTTGATCAAAAAATTTAAAGTTCAAAACCAGGGTGGACTTAAAATAGTAAACCTTACTGATCAACAGGCTTCATTTTCGTTTTTAAATTATGTTTTTGTGAACCCGCTGTCAGAACATGCTGAAAAAATTATAAAGCACGAAAAAGCCCATAGCAAAGCATATCATACTATTGATATTTTGATTTTTGAACTGATGCATAGTTTCAATTGGTTTAACCTATTAATACCCTTAATAAAAAAGGATGTTAAAGCATTGCATGAGTTTAGCGCTGATGCAGCAACACTTGATGAGGGATTGAATGCAAAGGATTATTCTATGTTCCTTATACAATACTCTTATGCATCGGCCGGGCAAAATTTAACCAGCCAGATGTTCAATGGCCGCTTATTAAAAAGCCGTATTACCATGTTATACCATACTCCATCGTCTAACGGTGCAAAGTTTAAATACCTGTTTTTACTGCCGCTTATATTGTTGATGGTTTGTCTTTCGTCTATGGCCTATACCAAATCATATGGTATTGATCTTTTGCCAAAAGAGCCAAATAATATTGTTTTAAAAGATGAAAAGCCAGGCGTTATTATAGACCCGGAAATCGGAAAAAGTTTCCCTGAAAACAGAAGTCAACCTTTTATGGCTAAAGGAAAGCAAAGGGGTAAATCATACAAACCTGAAGAAGTATCATCACCCGAACTATACCCGGCAATTAATATAGATGGACGAACGGACACTGTTAAAATACGTACGTTAACAACCATGTCATCCCAACCATATAACGGCATTTATGTGATTGGTGATAACATTTATGAAGAAAAACAATTAAGAGAAGCATTAAAACGATCAACCAATAAGTTAGAAATAGTTTTAAAGAACCCACCCGAAGTAGGGTACTACACCCCTGATGATGCAAATGCCATTAAAATATGGGGGGCGAAGGCCAGGAATGGTGTTATTTTCGCACTTTCCCGGCCTGTTATTCCTGACACGATAACTCACTAATTATTTATTTTTTTTAAAAATTCAGCAGTCAAATTAACCCTGCTTAGCTATTGCTATGCCTAAAAATTAACTATAAACCTTATTAAAATGAAAAAGACACAATTAATTATTCTAGGGCTTTTAGCCTTTGTATGTACTGCGTTGCAATTACATGCACAATCCGGTTATACACTTAAATTGGAGCTGACCGGATTTAAGGATAACACTAAATTTTACTTTCAAAATGATTCGGCAGAAATTAAAAATGGAAGACTCACATTTACCGGTAAAGTAAAGGGTATAGTTACTGCTTATGTAAATACAATAGATGGTAAATATTTAATTGTTTATCTGGAAAATAAACTTATTACCATAACAGGTAACTATAAGGACTTTTTTTACTCAAACATAGCGGGTACCGAAGTAAATAATTATTGGGTGAAATCAAGAAACTGGCAACGAGATTATCAAACAGAACGCGATAGCCTTTATAAAATTTTGTTAGCACCGGGTGCCGACAAACTACCAAATCGTAAAACCATACTGGCCCGAACAAGGGTCATAGATAGTATAGTGAAGGATTATCGTATAAAATTTATAAAGACGGAAAAGCCAACATATTTCACTTTTCATGAACTTTATTTTTTACGAAATGACTTTGCGCAAAGTGAATTAAAATCGCTTTATAAAAGTTTTCCGGATCAGCTTCGTACCGGTGCTGATAACGCGGTGTTATTATCATATATAAGTAATAGCGCACCTCAAGTAGGTAAACGTTATATTAATATTGAAGGAATTGATCCCGCAGGAAAAAAGCATAAACTTTCTGACCTGGAAGGTAAATACATTTTGCTTGAATTTTGGGCTTCCTGGTGTGTGCCTTGCAGGGAGGACAATCCGGCTCTAATTAAAGTATATAACACTTATAAATCAAAAGGATTTGAGATTGTAGGTTATTCAGATGACGCTAATAAAAAGTCGTGGATAAATGCGATTAAAGCCGATCAATTGAATTGGCTAAACATCAGCTACCCGAAAGGAAGTTATAACAAAGGTGCTGCCAGCTACCAGGTAAGGGCAATACCACAAAACTTCCTGATAGATAGAAATGGGATAATAATTGCTAAAGAACTTCGGGGAGAGTATCTTGAAAAGAAGTTGAAAGAAATTTTTAAGGATTGATAGATCTCGCAGCAGCTGGGTAAAGTCCGGCTGCTACGTAAAAGTGTCAGTCTCACTGCCTGCGCACTCGTGTCGCGTGTGTGTGTTAATGCACTTACTGGCAAGCTTTTAAGCATGTTGAAATGGCATACGCGGCCAGCAATGAGACCCTGAAACGGAGAATATGGTTTTTACATGGCTAACACCTTTGCAGGAGTACTTTTAATATTTATTTTAGGTGTAGCAGGTGTATATAACTAAAAGTTGTATTGGCGGTCTTTGGGCAATTTTTACATAAAGTTAATAATCCAACCATCCTATTAAGTTGCTGCAATACAGGCTTTTGCGTATTAAGAGAATGCTGCTGCTACATAGGTGTATACCTGTAGCATGCTACACCTGATGTTGGTGCGGATTTTTATTCCCGCGAAACGTAAGAAGCATTATTACATAAAATATTATATTTGCCTCAACCTTTAATCACGATTTATGAAGTTATTTTACTACCTCACACTACCAATTTTTTTACTACAATTTACTGCAAACGCCCAAAACACCTTTAAGCCGGGATATATTGTTGGCCTTAAGGGAGATACCACCCGGGGGGTTTATAAATTATCAGGAATGGCGCAATAACCCTGACAAGTTAATATTTAAAAAAGATGCTGCAGCCGCTACTGTTGATCAGACAAAAGAAAACACGCCTGCCTACGGTATTGACGGCTATGGTACCTATCGATTATTTTCTGTTAGATTAAGACAGAACACAGCAGCGCCGGGCGATGAGATTAATTTTGCTGACACAGCATACGTCAATAAAAATATTTATTTGAACGAGATCGTACTTGGAAAAAAAGTAAGCTTATACAAGTACAATGATGGCCACAAAACGCAGCTTTTTATAGCCGAAGGAAACTCATCCCCACGGGAATTGACAGGATACGTTCAATTTAATTTTCCTGATTATTCAAAACTACAGCCGGGTGATGCCTACAAAAAACAACTTTTTCAGTTAGCAACATTACATCAGCCCAATAATGCCTCAATAACGCGAAAAATTGAGCTTGCCCAATATAAAGCTCAAGTTATAGAACCGATCATAATAGCTATCAATGGCAACGATATTAATTATGTAGAAAAGCTTCGTAAAAAATCCGCGTTTTTTATAGGAGCGGGTTTAAATGCTAACGCGATAAAATTTACCGACGATAAACATGTTTACCATCCATTGGGTAATGTTTGGTCATACCTGCCGCAATTAAATGCAGGCCTGGATCTCTTTACTGATAAGGACAATAAGCTGATGTTTAGAGGAGAATTAAATTTATTAACCACCCGGCATGAATTTTCTTATACCAATACCCTCTTTGCCGGTACTCCGGGGGTAACTACTTATACCTATAAAACTAATTACAACAGGATCATAATTAGTTTCAACCCTCAAATACTATACAATTTTTATAAGAAAAATAATATTAAAGTATTTATAGCAGGCGGCCCAAAAGTGGATTTAAACTTAAATCCGACTAATAAATTTACTGTTACATCCGTGGGAGTCGGCAGTGTTAGTAACCAAGGGGTGGATATTCCTACGTCACCGGTATATTTCAATTTTACCGCAAAAGCAGGTGTTAAAATAGAAAAATTTCAGATCTATGGCGCTTATGCTACCCCTTACAGAATACACGATGTTAATAGGAACAGCGCGATAGTGAACAGCTCCTATAATTTTGGAATAAATTATTTTTTGGGTAAATAGTTAAACGCTAAATTTCTTTGTGGTACGCGATCATAAATCCGGCCTAACTTGAATGTGCAAATGCAAGTCCGCACTTTTTGTATATTTATTTTGCGATAGATGAACCTTTCGCCTTTGAATTTGCCAGGGGCAATAGGTAACAAGCTTAAATCAATGAAAGTTAATTTATCATCACTTTTTATACTCGTTGCCTTAGCAGTCAATGCATGCACGTCACCTGATTGTTCTGCATTTAAAAACGGCACTTTTAAAATGGTTGGAAAGGAAGGCCGTGTGACCATAATTAAACGATACGGGGCAACCCAAAAAGAATATTATGACGGAAGTACTACACCCACAACATTTGCTGTAAAATGGGTTGACGATTGCACATATAAATTGACTCCCAATGCAGACGTATTTAAAAAGCACCCTGAAACTCCACGGGATGCTGTTTTGACAGTCCAGATAGTCAAAACAGAGAATAAAACATGTACGATAGTGTCGAAATTTAATTTCTTTCCGGATACGGTAATGTATCAACTTGTTAAAATAGATTAAAACTATGTTGGTCCGGATTAACTTTATTACAAACCGGACTTTTATAAAACCGAATAACCGTGACGCTACTGCCTGTTAAACCGCCGCACCATAACGGCGCTTATTATTGCTACCGCGCATAATATCAGCATAAGTTCAAACCCGCTTTTAAAGCTCCCGGTCAACTTTCTAAGTGTGCCCAACACTATCATTCCTGTTGCGCCGGCCAGCTCGTCAACCATTATCACAATTCCTAAAATAGCCCCATAGCTTTTGCCCCGGTAAATGCTGGCCACCCATACCTGTATAAGTGTAAATGCCCCGCCAAAACCAAATCCGGCTATCAGCGCAAACGTGGTTAACACAGCCGGGTCGCGGCTCAAAGTATGCATGATAAAGAAGTCGGTGGCCATAATTGCAACGGCAGCTACTATAGTATACTCTTTATTGATCTTATCACTCAGGTAGCCAAAGAATAACTTGCCCACTATTGCCATCATTGAAAAATAGCCCAGCATTTTAGCCGAAAAGGCGGGTGTTTGACCCAGATCTTTTACAACAAACCCGTGATTTTGATGGTATCCTTTTATGCAAAACCACATGATGGCTGTAACCAAAAGCACCATGTAAAACACAGGTGAGCGTAAAGCATCATTCAAAGAACGGTCTGATTCGGTGGGTTTCGTATTGGACCTTTCCGGATAGTACGCGCCGTCAGGCACGCTGCCTACTGCGGCCGGGTCAGACTTGATCAGCAATAAGCCCGGCAACAGAAAGATCGCTGAAACAATACTCAAATACATACATGATGTTTGCCAGTCGTCTCCTGCCATTACTGCTATGCGGGGAAAAATAATGCCTCCGATGCTGGAGCCCAATATCATGATGCCTGTTGCCAGGCCTTTGTAATGATCAAACCACTTGTTGATGAGAAACATAAAAGACATCACACCCGCAAGCGCCATACAAACGCCGTACAGGATGTAAAACACGCACAAAGCGGTGTAACTGGTAACATATGCCAGCGCGAATATCAAACCTATAGCCCCAAAAGCACCAATGGCAATAAAGTTACGTGGATTAAAGCGGTCGAGCAGGCGCCCTGCAAAAGGTGACACAGCAGCAATGGTTAAATACAATAGCGTGGGAAGGAACGCCGCGCTTTGCGCATCCAGGCCGAAGGACTTGATCTGCAGGGGCCGCATCACAGTCAATGCATAAGCGCCTACGCCATTTGTGGTGGCATACATCAGCGTTAAAGCCGCCAGCATAAACCAGCCGTAATAAATATTTTTCATGGCGCTAAATAATCCTTTGAATTTGAACGGAATATACAACAATGCTGAAGAATATTCACCAGTGATCCACCCCCAACCGAAAGTGATCCAAAAACTTAACAAAACCAGCAATTTTCACAATCTACTCATTAAAAGATATTTAAGTCAAAACTACAGTTAACCTTCCTGACGAATAAGTATTTGCAGTTGATCCGTCTTGAGAAAATTACATTTGATAATCAATGTGTTATAAAATTGATTTTTAGCATTTTTTGCAATAACGCATTTAGGGTGGATCACTTTTAATGAAACTACATCGTAAGCGTAACAAAAACCATCACCCCCAACCCTATTCAATTGCTTTTCACACATTAGTGCTTATATTTGCGACCGTTAAACATCATACTTTAATATACGATGAGAGAAATACAGTTCAGAGAAGCGCTTCGCGAAGCAATGCAGGAAGAAATGCGCAAGGATGAAAGCATCTACCTGATGGGTGAAGAGGTTGCCGAGTATAACGGTGCCTACAAGGTTAGTCAGGGTATGCTGGATGAGTTTGGCGCTAAACGTGTTATTGATACGCCTATCTCTGAGTTGGGTTTTGCCGGCATAGGCATAGGCTCGGCTATGAATGGATTGAAGCCGATCATCGAGTTCATGACCTTCAACTTCTCGTTGGTTGCTATTGACCAGGTGATAAACGGCGCTGCCAAGATCATGTCAATGAGCGGTGGTCAGTTCTCTGTTCCAATCGTATTTCGCGGCCCTACCGGTAACGCGGGTATGCTAAGCTCACAGCACAGCCAGTGCTTTGAAAACTGGTACGCCAACTGCCCGGGTTTAAAGGTAGTGGTACCATCAAACCCTGCGGATGCAAAAGGACTGTTAAAATCATGTATCATTGATCCTGATCCTTGTATCTTCATGGAATCAGAAATAATGTATGGCGATAAGGGCCCTGTTCCTGAAGAGACCTACTACATTGAAATAGGCAAAGCTGCCGTAACCAAACAAGGTACTGATGTTACTTTGGTTGGTTTTGGTAAAATAATGAAAGTGGTTAACGCCGCTGCCGCCGAACTGGAAAAAGAAGGCATCAGCGCCGAGGTTATCGACCTGCGCACTGTTCGCCCGATAGACTATCCTACCGTTATTGAGTCAGTTAAAAAAACCAACCGTTTGGTATTGGTTGAAGAAAGCTGGCCATTGGGTTCAATAGCTACTGAGATCGCCTTCAAAGTACAAAAAGACGCGTTTGATTACCTTGATGCGCCAATACTGCGCATTATGGGCGGCGACGTACCGCTACCATACGCCCCAACCCTGATACAGGAGTACCTGCCAAACGCCGAAAGAGTTGTAAAGGCAGTGAAAGAAGTAATGTACGTTACAAAATAAAAAAGAGGCCGGTGTTTTTACCGGCCTTTTCTATTTAACCCAATCACTTTTTGTATGAACTTTACCGGCATCGTTCCCAGTGTATTTTATGCCGATATCAACATCGGCATAAAAACCTTTATTGATTGCCTCGAATTTACCATGGGACATAAGGAGCTAAATATCCGCTCTCCGTATTGCGTGGTGAGTAAAGATAAGTTAAGCGTGATGATATTTCAGGACAAGGAACAGGCCGAAAACGACCATCCCGAGTTACGCCTTGTAACCGATAATATTGATGAGGTTTATCAAAAGGTAGCCTCAGCTTTCCCCGAAATGCTACATCCTAACCTAAAAGAAGTCACTGTAAGACCGTGGGGAGCCAAAGAATTTGCGATAATTGACGGCCAAATAGGCATCAGGGTAATGCAATGGTAATAAAAACCGGCCGTTAAGCCGGTCTATCTTATTCCATAAACTCTTGTTTCTTGCTTCTTGGCTCCTGCTTCTTCAAAGAAACACCGATCGGCTGCGGCACTTTAACATAATACCCCGTACCATCATAAACACGTTTGCGCGGATGCGATTGACAAGCGTCACTGCAGCAGCCTTCCATTGTGGTGCCGCATTCATCACACTGGGTAAAGTGTTCGTTGCACTCGGGGTTGGCGCAGTTGATCATTTTTGGCGTAACCTTGCCACAGTTTAAGCAGGTGGAAATAACTTGTGGATTAACGCTGTTCACATCAACCGAAAGTCGGTTATCAAAAACATAGCATTTGCCCTCAAAATCCTGGCCACCTGCTTCTTTACCGTACTTTATGATACCTCCGTGCAACTGGTAAACATCCTTAAAGCCTTCGTGCAGTAGTAACGCCGAGGCTTTTTCGCATTTGATGCCGCCGGTGCAGTAGGTCAGTATCTTTTTATCTTTATACTTAGCCAGCTCGTTTATCTTATCCGGGAAATCGCGGAAATTTTCTATATCAAGTGTAACCGCGTTTTTAAATTTACCCAGGTTGTGCTCGTAGTTAGAGCGAACATCCAGTATTACCACATCCTCGTCATCCTTCATCGCCATAAAATCCTTAGGCTCCAGGTGTTTGCCGGTTTGTAATTGCGGATTGATAACATTGGGGTCGCGCAGGCCTGAGTGTACTATCTCTGATTTATAGCGCACATGCATCTTCACAAATGATGGCGTATCAACCTCGTCAACTTTAAAATCAACAGAAGCAAAACGCGCATCGGCATGTACGGTTTCCATGTAGGTTTTGCAGGCTTCAACAGTGCCCGAAACAGTACCATTCAACCCCTCTTCGGCCACAATAATGCGACCAGTTAACCCTAAGCCTTTACAAAATTTTAAATGATCGGCAGCAAATTGCTCCGCATCTGCTATTGTTGAATAACAATAGTACAGTAGTGTATTATATTTACTCATGACTACATTGATACCGCTGCAAACGGTGTTAAATGAAGCGCAAAGATAAGAATTTATAGATAAAGCTGTTACACCTGTTTTGACGCATCAAAAACAACAGGGATCTTTAAAGTAAATTCAGATCCTTTTCCTACCTCCGAATCAACCAGTAATTGTCCGTGGTGCTTTTTAATAGTATTGTAAGCTATTGACATACCCAGACCCGTTCCTTCGCCAACATCCTTAGTGGTAAAGAATGGTTCGAAGATCTTCCGTGTGGTTTCTTCGCTCATGCCAATGCCGTTGTCTATTATCTTTATTACAGCATTGTCGCCCTCAACAAAGGTTTGCAGTTTTAATTCTCCGCCTGCCGTGGTACCAAATTTCTTCTCGATAGCATATGCCGCGTTTGAAATGATATTTAAAAACACCTGGTTAAGCTTGCCTGCGTAGCATTCAACCAATGGCATCTCGCCATATTCTTTTACAACAGTAATTTGCGAATTGATGAGGTTGTTGGCGATGATCATGGTAGATTCAAGCCCTTCGTTCAGATCGGCGCGTTTCAGGTCGTCTTCATCCAGGCGCGAGAATATCCTGAGGCCTTTTACAATCTCTGCTGTTCTTGATGCCCCTTCGTGGATGCCCTTTATCAAATGGTTCATCTCCACCATCAGGTAGTCAAAATCCAGTTCTTCTTTATAATCGTCTATCTTCTGCTGCTTTTCGGCGGTTGTAGCGTCAGAAAGTGCAACCTCTTCAATCACCTTCATGGCATCCAACACCATTTCCAGATCTCGTTTAAGGGGGTTGATATTGGCCGTTACAAAGTTGATGGGGTTATTTATCTCGTGCGCTATCCCCGCCGTTAACTGACCCAGCGAGGCCATCTTTTCTGATTCAACCAACTGCGTTTGCGCTTGCTTCAGATCCTCTAAGGTACTTTCCAATTCTTCGTTTGATTCCTTTAAAGCGTGGGTGCGTTCGGCAACCTTGGCTTCCAAAACAACATTCTGTTCGCGTACGATGCGTTCGTTCTCTTTCAGCGCCTCAAGTGTTTCCTGTTGCGAACGCTCTTTTTCGGCCTTAAATATGTTTATCCTGTCGGCCAGTGCTAACGAAAGTAAGGTAACCTCAAAAGCGGTACCCACCTGCATGGTGTAGCTGGTGTAAAAATTGTAAGGAAGCACACCCAGGTTACGCAATACGAACAATACTAACCCTATCAAAAAAACCGTCCATGCTACCAAAAAGAACTTGGCGGGTCGGTATCCCTGTATTGAGGTGATGATTGCAGCGGCATATATGCTAAGCGTTACCGATAGCGCCGCAATATCTATCATTCTGTAACTGGCATGGTCAAAGCCAAAAACGCGTAGCACTATAGCTGTGGCATATAACACCGCAACAAACGGAAATACTTTATGTAAGCGCGGCGTGCGCTGCCTGGTATGCAAAAACGAAGTAACAAATAAAACTGCCGATATACCTGCCAACCCCGGGAAAATAATAAGCACTTTATTGTATAAAGCAGGTGATTCTGAAAAAAGGTATTGATAGGTATATCCTGACAAAGAAGCTTGTGTTAAGCCGATAAACAGTGTATAGAGTACGTAATATAGATAGCTTATGTCTTTGGTTGATATAAAAACAAAGAAATTATATAGCACCATCACTATCAGCAAGCCCATCAATATGCCCCACAACAGGTTTTTTGTGAGGCTTGATTCCGCAATTTTTTGTGGGGTGCCTAAAATAAGCGGCAAGGTCATCTGCTCGGTACCGGCAACATTGAGGTAGTAAGTGGCTGTGCTGTCTTTCGGCAAGTCAACGTCTATTACAAAATCCTGGTGCTTATATTTTCGTTCCGCAAAGGCTTTTTTATCGCTAAATTGTTTAACCTGATAAGTACCATTTACCGGATAATAAAAATTGCATTTATTAAGCATGGGATACTCCAGCCAAAGCAACAGATTCTCCGCATTACTTTTGTTAGTGACCGTAAATTTTAGCCAAAACGAGGACTTGCTTAACTGTAGGCTAGGCACCTGCGATGTAGAGGCTACAAAGCCTTTGTGATCTTTTACTGACTGTACGGTAAATTTGCTCGCCGTATCCTCCAATATTGATACGTGTTCGCCAATAACCACATTTTCGCCGCCCGTAAATACCACCGGACTTTGGCCAAGCACGTTTGCCGCAAAAATTGCCAGCGCAAATAACAAAGCAAGTATTTTTTTATTCATATAATAAGTTTAAGCCACTACTCAAATATCAGTGTTTTTTCAACAGGTAGTCTATGGCTTTTTAATTCAGGCTCAGGTGCTATGGCAATTTTTGCTAAAAAAACTTCGGCCAACCCGTTTTTTATACCGGTTATTGCCATAAATTTTTCTCTCAGAACTTTTAGTTCCTCAACATTATCCGGCGTGAGCCCTTCACCACCACCTAATAAAACACGCGGAAAAATATAAAGCGGTGAAATTACCGGATGGACAGCAATTCCCTCGTTTGTAGCGCCCAACCAAAAACGCTCCATGGCGCGGCCGCCGTCAAAAAAACTCTGCAGACTGTGCTTCGGCAGCGTTATAAGGCACAAAGCAGATGCCGATGCTATGGTGCGTTTTGCCAGCATATCCAGGGCCTTACCTCCGCCCAGTTCATTTATGGTGCGCACCACGTTTTTATTTTTTATTACACCCAAAGCAGCCAGTTGCGAATTGCTGAGGCCAAGGGTTTTTATATCTATACCGTCAAGGGTTTGCTCGGCGTCTTCGCTTGTCCAACGCATTTCGTGGTGAACAAAATCATGGTGGGCTTCTTTGTTCAAAAGCCTTATCCTGTCGCAGGCACCTATTATTTCGCCAAGCGCCTTTAGATCGGCATCATCAGTAAACCACTTTAATTCAGCGCCAGGTATTGATTCTGCAAGTGCCTTAAGCTCGTCCAATTTGTCCTTTCCGATAAGACTTTTAGGCGCCGGATTACGGTTTGTATGGCGCTTGTAGATGGCCTTATCTAATGATTCAACCGCAGTAGGCGAATCGGAATCTACAGCTGAGGAGAAAGTGATAGCCGCAACCAGTTGCTCATTGTCTTTAACCGGCGCAAAATTGTAATTTGCCGTTAGGCCTTTGCTTAAGGCATGTATTGATAAATTTTCGAATACCGCGCCAAACGTTATATAGGATGCTATGCCGCGGTAATCGCCGAATGAAAACGAACGGTGCCTGTCATGAAACAGATAAAGCACGCCGTTACTATAAAGCCATTTCCAGGGCTGATCGTTCCCGGTTGATGGCGCGGTGTTAGCTGCTTTAACCAGGTCGCTTATTGTATCTTCATCAGGTTGAATCTGGCCGGAGTGCTGTAAAACAACAGATGCGGCAATGCCTTTCATTTCATCGGCTGTTAAAGGCTTGTACGGATTAACACGCTCTTCGTCTGCCGGCGCCTTTTTATTTTTATCGGCTATTAACTCTTCCAGATCGATGTAATAACGCCCTGAGTCGTGGTATTGATGGAGCAGTATACGTCTTGCCACATCAGCACCTATAGCGCCTCCCAATGTTACTGAACTGGCCAGTTGCGGCCAGGTATTAATGGTTTGCTCTACCTCAACCATTGATGCCTGCGCTCGCAGCGATACATTATCAATGCCGAGCATTTGCAGAATTATTGGGATCTTCTCTTCGTTGGTCAACTCTTTTATGTTGGTAGGGTCAACATTTTGCACTGTACCATGCAAAATATCCCGCTGTGGTTCCAGATCAAAGCGCTCCACATCAAGCATGCCACGGTCGCTGGTATCCATTATAACCGGGATACTCAGCTCGCGCGCCTTAAAACGGGATAGAATTTTTATGTCCAGCCCATCGCACTCATCCACCAGCAGATCAAGTTTACCGTCCTTTAAAAAAAAATCATCCATTGAGCTGGCCACAAGCCCTTCAAAGAAGCAGGTCACATTTAAATACGGGTCTATCTCTGCTATTTCGCGGGCGGCTATTACCACCTTAGGTACACCCAAATTGTATAACCCGGCGCGTATGCGGTTAAGGTTACTTAGCTCCAGCAGATCAAAGTCAGCAAGCCGAAGTTCACCATAAGAGCGCTCCATTGACAGGGTTAATGCTATGGATTGCCCTACCGAAAGGCCTATTATACCAATGCGCTTTGTGGCCAGTTTATCCCGTTCGGCTCGGGTTATTTTGTATTGATTACGGTTGGTGCGTACTTCAACAAATTCTTCCTCATCCAACAAATGCACCAGGCGTTTACTCCACGGGTAGTACGCCCATACGCCATATGTATCTATATCCTGCCCTTTTAAATGCTCCGTTATCATAGCAGGGTAGTCATCCGCTTTGATCCGGATGGAAGGGTTAAGGCTTTTTACAAGTTCCTGTAGTTGCGTGTATATCTCGTCATTTACAAACGCCACCTTTCCATCTGCAAGCAAGCCATCAAAAATGCTTTTATCCTGCTGGTTGCCTAGCCGTAACAGCAAGGGCTTGAAAACGCGGTTTTCTTCGGTGCCGACCTGCAAATGCTCTATGTTTTTCATCGTTACGGTAATTGAGTTAGCGCTCCTTTATACGCACAATTGGTAAAATCGTTATGATTTAATTGTTCAACCTTTACAGAAAATCAATGTCTTCTTCTTTTGTCTTGATCTGCAGGTATGTTTTTTGAGCGTTGGCGATAACTTCCTTCAAATCCCATTTATCAAGGTTGGGGATAGCTATTTGGTAATGGATGGTCAGCTCTTTTTTACGCAACACTTCTGTACGTGTGATATTCAGATTTTCCCTGATCTTCATTATTGCCGCCTTGTCTTCTTCGTATGCTTTGCTTAATGTAGGTATATCCTTTACTATCATGGTGGTGGCAACAAGATCAAGCTTTGGATAATAGAACGTACCGCTATGGCCTATGCTTGTTTCAATTTCCATACCTACGGCCTGCCCTGGAGGTATGGTGTAAGGCGCGCAAAGGGCAAACATAGATTGTAAACCTATCTGGTAAGCGATGGCGGCTGATGTGCGGATCAAAAATATCGACCCTATGCCGTAACCGGCGATCTCGCGCGAGTTCCAAAGCCCGCAAAGCTCGCCCGTGCCGTGTTGTGCATATTTCCAAACGAGGTCAAATATTCCCGGATCCATGGCCCCGGTAGCGGCTTCAATAGGAAGGGGCTCACTGCCGCCCGCCACATGTACGCGCGCGCCGCCAAAAACCCGCATCCCATCTAACGACTCAACTACCATTACAAAAGCGCCGGGATTATTAACCCACTCGTTTTTGCTGTATGACACCTTAGTTACGCCTATACTGGTTAAAACGTGGGTATGCCCCTCAATAAACCGCTCACAAGTCTCCGGCTCGTCAATCGCCCTAAAAGCTCTTAACCGTACTTCGGGATTATCTTTGTTTATTGTGCCTTCCATTTAATTAATCAAAAAGCCGTCAAATCAATTAGGGTTTTACCGAAACTAACCGTAAAAAACACCATCAAAAAGCATGCGCGTTCTGCCAGGCAATTTGTTTAATAAGCAGTTTTTACAACGTTAGGTTTTGGCAACGGAAAAATAACAATTAATTTAGAAAGGGAGCGGCATAAAAAAAACAGAACCCAAAATTAAAGTTCTGTCGCATCAATTAAAAGAATGATTACGAAACTGTCTGTATAAAATCCTTACATCCCTGCTCAATTAATTTAAAAACCGAGTCAAACTGATTGTCATCATAGTAAGGGTCGGGCACCGGCGCCGAGCCTAAAAGCAATCTTACTTTTTTTGCCTGCTCGTCATTCTTGGCCATCGATAGTACATTGGCCAGGTTTGATCTGTCCATTACCAAGATGTGGTCAAACTCGTCGAAATCTGCCGGGCGGAATACACGGCAAACCTGCCTGCTAATGTCAATGCCATAATTACGCGCAACCCTCACCGACCGGCGATCGGGCGCTTCGCCAACGTGCCAGTTACCCGTGCCTGCCGAATCAACCGTCCATTGTAAGCCTTGCTCATCAGCCAGGTGCTGCATAATACCTTCCGCCAGTGGCGAGCGGCAAATATTACCCAGGCATACCATTAGTATTTTCATTATGTTAAAAGGTTGGAAGGTTGAAAAGTTTTAAGGTTGAAATGTTAAGTAACTTTACAACATTTCAACTTTAAAACCTTACAACAACAATATCATCCAAAAATCTGGTTAAGCAGTCCGGCTAACCTTACGCCGCCTTTTAAAAGCTGTTGATTGATAGTGCCTTTATACTTAAAGTTATAATTGTAGCTTAACGTTTCGCCGGGTTTAGTTTCGCCTGTAATTTTCTCTGCCAACACGTTCGACTCATAAAGCCAATCGGCAACAGTGCCTGATTGCCACCCTTTAACTTGTGCCGCGGTGGTAAAATCAATTGCCTTTACATATTCGGTATAGCTCAAATCCTGAAAGTTGATCAATTCGCTGTCCCAGATCGTATGTAAATTGGTGTCCTTGCTAAACCATTTTAGTTTAATGCCATTGCCGCCTGCTTGGTGTCCGGAGGTATGAAGCGGTTGATGAAGATCTTCTACCAGGTGAATAAGCATCTTTAAATAAAGCTGCTTGTTAGCCATACTTAGGTTCTTCTTCTTTAACTCGCCGGTCAAAAAAACAATGCGGCTATACAGGTTAGTAGTGGTATCGGCCTTTATAAAAGCCGCTAAATCGCTACGGGTGTGGATATTTTCAAGATCGACGTAATGCCATGGATCAAAGCTTTTGTAATTAGGATCTGATTTAATGAAATCGCCGTAGTTGCTGGCCATGGCAATAGTTTCATTACCCAAAATGGCTTTTATAGCAGCCCTGGCTTTGGCAGTTAAATGGTTGTCGGCGATTTGGCCTGATATGCGGTGCCCATTATTGCCCCAGGCCATACTTAACAGTGGGGTAAATGATAGAAACATGCAGGCAATTATTCTTCTGGATACTTTCATAACTACAGTGGTTGAGGGTTACAGCCTATTTTATTTATTAAACGTAAGTTAACCGGAATAACATCGGCAACGCTGGAAAGTACAACAAGCGAGTCGTTCTTTTGGCTTACCTTAAAAACATCCTGGTATACGCCCGAGCGGAAACATCCGCCCGGCACCTTCAGGCTGAAATCGGCATTACAAAAGTTGCCTTTAATACGCAGGGTATCATCTTTTTGCTCGTATGTGCCGCGGAAATATTCTGTCCATTTACCGGCATTCATACAGGTATCGTAGCCATTATTCACTTTACTAAAGCTACGTATAGTGCCGTAAACAGAATCGCAGCTAAACTTAAATTCGTACATAGAGTAGTTAAGCAATTGCTTCTGCACGGCAATGCTGTCCTGTTTCCATTCCCCCTGCAGATAAGCCTCACCTTTACCTTGCAAGCCGGGGTTTAATGAGCAGGCGGCTAAGGCTGTTAAGGTAAAAGCTAAAAGGAGAAAAGTAAAAGCTTTTTGCATTTTTTGCTTATTCAAAAAAAGATTGTCATTCTGAGCGATAGCGCAGAATCTTGTACGCTTTGCATGTCGCTTTTATAAGATTCTTCGCTATCGCTCAGAATGACAATAGTTGTGGCCGGCTTATTTCAAGCTGCCTATCATATCTTCAGGACGCACCCACTCGTCAAACTGCTCGTTGGTTAAATAACCTAAGCCGATAGCAGCTTCGCGTAGTGATGAGCCGTTGTTCAGTGCTGTTTTGGCAATCTTGGCTGCCTTTTCATAACCAATATGCGGGTTAAGGGCCGTTACCAGCATTAATGAGTTCTCCAGGTGTTTTTTAATGCCCTCATAGTTTGGCTCAATACCCACAGCGCAATTGTTAGTGAATGATACGCATGCATCGCCAATTAAACGGGCTGATTGCAGGAAGTTAGCGGCCATAACCGGTTTAAATACGTTCAACTCGTAATGGCCGTTTGATCCACCTATTGATATGGTAACATCATTACCCATCACCTGCGCGGCAACCATGGTTACAGCTTCGTTTTGAGTTGGATTTACCTTGCCCGGCATAATTGACGATCCCGGCTCGTTATCGGGTATATGGATCTCGCCGATACCTGAACGCGGACCTGAAGCCAGCAAACGGATATCATTAGCGATCTTCATTAATGATACCGCTATTTGTTTTAAAGCGCCGTGGCTCTCAACTATAGCATCATGAGCGGCTAATGCTTCAAATTTATTTTCTGCGGTGCGGAATGGCAGACCGGTAAACTCAGCTATGTATTCTGCAACTTTTACATCATAGCCTTGAGGGGTGTTAATACCTGTACCTACAGCAGTACCGCCCAAAGCAAGTTCTGAAAGGTGATCCAGCGTATTACGCAATGCTTTTAAACCGTGGTTCAACTGTGATACATAACCCGAAAACTCCTGACCCAAGGTAAGTGGCGTAGCATCCATCAGGTGGGTACGGCCAATTTTTACAACGCTTTTAAACGCTTCAGATTTTGCCTGCAAGGTGTCGCGCAGCAACTCAACACCGGGTATAGTTACGTCTATCAGCATTTTATATGCTGCGATGTGCATTGCGGTGGGGTAAGTATCATTTGATGATTGTGATTTGTTCACGTCATCATTCGGGTGGATGAATGTTTTGCCTTCGCCCAATTTGTTACCTGCAATAACGTGCGCGCGGTTGGCAACAACCTCGTTCACGTTCATATTTGATTGCGTGCCCGAACCTGTTTGCCATATCACCAACGGAAACTCAGCCGCCAATTCACCTACCAGTATCTCGTCGCATACCTTACCTATCAGATCGCGTTTTTCAGCAGGCAATACGCCCAGATCAGTGTTGGTGTAGGCTGCTGCTTTTTTTAGATAAGCAAAAGCCTCAATTATTTCCTTCGGCATTGATGCCTCGGCACCAATTTTAAAGTTATTGCGTGAACGTTGGGTTTGTGCACCCCAGTACTTGTCGGCAGGTACCTCTACAGGCCCCATGGTATCATGTTCGGTTCTGAAACTCATTGGTATAATATTTTTTTCAGGCGCAAAGGTAGGGGTAAATCAGTAATTAGAGATTAGTGATTGGATATTAGTTGTAAAAAAAATGTTATTGCTTATGTTCTTACAGAAAAGTTAATGGTAGCAGAACAAAGGTAGGCGCAAAACAGCTCTTTATAGTCCAAATACTAATGTGCGGCGCTTGCTTACTGTTTGTTGGTTGTGTAAGTTTAAGCGGGTATGCAGTTTTACATCAACAAATAAAACTCAAAACCAAAATCATATGAAACTGCTCATTAAAAAAATCACCTTATCAGCAATTATATGCCTAGTTTACACCGCTGCCTTCTGTCAGAAGCACATGACAGAAGCTGAATTTTATAAAAACAAGGTTAAGGTTGGCGGAATGCTGATTGATACCACCAGGGCTACACCTGCACAAATGGCCAGTGTCTATAAAAGTACCGGTGTTAGTTCATTGGCTAAAGATCATTATTATTTTGACCTCCCTTATAAAATTATTGGCGTGCGCTTTACCACCGGGAAAAGTGGCAAAAAAAATGAAATTTACGAAGGCAACCATTGGGGAAACGTGGTAGGGAAGCGGTATAAAAGCATAATTGTAGACGGTGACGGAGGGGTAGAGTTTGCCGCCTTGGATATTACGGAGGCCAACGCAGGTGATTTTAGATATCACGTTGTACAAAACGAAAAAAGGGAGCTTGTGTCATGGACAAAACCATCCGTATTCAAAAAAACCACTGACGGGACGGAAACTTACGCGTACCTGGGCAAATTTGACTACGTGCCTGGGCAGGTATTGAAAATTGAGATCTATAACATAAACAATTACGCTAACCTTGACGCTGCTGTTATTGACTGGCGCAAAGCGGAGAAGCCTGATATCCTGGCTGACGTTCTATACTTCTCTAAAAAGTTTTCGAGGACTGACGGTGAAATGATGGGCAAAATTTTAACCGATACCGCGCATAATACCGAACTAGCTTTTGATCAAAAAAACGGCAGGGTATTTAACAGGCCCGTTTCTGTAAAAGATTTTATAGAAACTACCGATTTAAACGATATAAAGCTGAGGGCTGATGATTCGTTAAAAAATATACGTTTCATTATCAAAAACAGTAAAATTACCAGCGTTAATAAAATAACACTAACTCAACCTGACGGGGAGGTTATTCCAATCAGGCAAACTGATGCCTGGGTGGACGTTAACAAGGAGTTTTGGAAAACCCCGGGTAAGTATAAAATTACATTTACCCCAAGGCTGCAAAAACACGGCGGCAAACCTGTTTTATTGCTGGATAGTCTGGCAACCAGCATCAGCTTTACCGTGCTGCCGTCTGACAAGAAAGATATTCCATTAAAAACAGTTATAGCTATTATCTTAACCTTGATGACGGCTACTGCCATCATGTTCACCATCTTCCGTAATAAGCAAAAACGCAAACTGGAAAAAGAGGCACAAAACAGGCAGATAGCTACGTTGCAATTGCAATCTGTACGGTCGCAATTAAACCCTCATTTCATTTTCAACGCGCTGGCTGGTATACAAAACCTCATCAACAAAAACGCTATTGAAGATGCCAATAAATACCTTACCCGCTTTGCCCGTTTAACACGCAATGTGCTGGATGACGGGCAAAAGGATCTGATCAGCATTGAAAAAGAAACCAACCTGTTGGATGATTACCTGCAAATGGAGCAAACCCGCTTTGGTTTTAACTTCAGCCTAAAAGTTGATGAGCGCTTAGATCAGCAAATTGAGGTACCGGCCATGCTGTTGCAACCCTTTGTTGAGAACGCGGTTAAGCATGGCATATCTTCTCTGAAAGAAAAAGGAAAAATCGATGTATCTATAATTGGAAAAGGAAGCGATATTTTATTAACAGTGCAGGATAACGGAAAGGGTTTTAACGGGCAGCAAACGGATGGAAAAGGTATTAAACTTTGCCGCGAACGTGCGGAACTGTTTAACTCCATTCATAAAAATACGCTTATATTGCTGCATATAAATCCGTCGGAAAACGGAACAACGGTAACCATCGAACTAAAAAACTGGCTATAAATGCGCGCCCTTATTGTAGACGACGAAGTATCTAACCAGGAAAACCTGCAGCAGCTGCTTAAAACCTATGCCCACGATATTGAAATTGTGGCTGTGGCCGGCGATGTTGACGAAGGCGTTACCGCTATAAAAAAGCACCGCCCCGAGCTGGTTTTCCTGGATATTCAACTGCATGGGCGATCGGGTTTTGATCTGCTGCGCGAGATGGACGAGATCAGCTTTGCTATAATATTCGTTACCGCTTATGATAACTATGGCATACAGGCTATAAAGTTTGCAGCGTTGGACTATCTGTTAAAACCTATTGATATAGATGATCTGCAAGCAGCCGTTGGTAAGGCGCGCAATGCTATTAAGCAAACCCGTAAAAATGAGCGACTGGATCATTTGTTGGAATACCTGAAGGATGAAAAACAGGTTAGTCCGCGCATTGCGCTGCCCATGTTTGGCGAAACCCGATACGTAAATGTCGGCGATATTGTGCATTGCGAAGCCGATAACACCTATACCCGTTTTTATCTAACTGATGGCGAAAAGGTGCTGGTATCGAAAACCCTGAAAGAATACGCGGATATGTTGGCCCCGCACGGTTTTTTACGCACACATCAAACCCATTTGGTTAATGTGGCCTACATAAAAAGCTGGATACGCGAAGACGGGGGCAGCCTGTTGCTTAAGGACAATACAAAAATCCCCATCTCTAAAGTTAACCGGGTTAAGGTAAAGGATATGCTGGCAGAGCAGTTTAAGTTATAACGCTTGTAAAATGTTAGATTTGCATCAAACTGCCAGATGGAGAAGAGAACATTACAAGATTTATCAAAAGAAGAAATAGGACAACTTTTTCCTATTGAATTAAGCGCCTACAAAGATGATTGGGCTAAGCTTTATCAACAAGAAAAAGAACTTCTTATTGGCTCGATAGATTCGGATTTGTTCGCCAGGATAGAACATTTTGGCAGCACTTCAATACCCGGACTATATGCTAAAGACACAATTGACATTCTTATGGAGGTTGAGTTCGATTCAAGCAATGAAAAACTTATTGAACAAATGAAAATGTTAGGATATGAGTTTAACTGGCAGAAGGAAGGTTTTAACACACATATGGTGTTTGTAAAAGGCTATAATATTGATAGCCCCAAGGGACAAACTTATCACATACATGCTGGTCCAAAATCGAACACAATATGGGATCGCCTTTTATTCAGAGATTATTTGATCAAATATCCTAAGGTAGCGCAAGCTTACCAAGAATTGAAGTTACAACTTGTAGACAAGTTTAGGCAAGACAGGGTTGGCTATAGGGTTGCTAAAGGAGTGTTTGTAAATGCGATCACTCAAAAAGCAAAATTTGAGTTCAACAGTAACTCCTAATTTTTAGAAGTCTCATCCATCATTTCAAACAACCTAACTGCCTGCACAGCCTCCTTTACATCATGCACCCGCAAAATGGATGCGCCTTTGGTTAGCGCGATGGTATTGAGAACTGTTGTGCCGTTCAGGGCTTCATCAGCGGTAACACCTAAAGTTCCGTAGATCATTTTTTTTCGGGATAGGCCGGCAAGCAGCGGCAGGCCCATTTGTTGAAACTCGGCCAAACGCTGCAACAGTTTATAGCCATGTTCCGGCTTTTTCGCAAAGCCAAAGCCGGGGTCAATAATAATATCGTTTACTCCTAGGGCTTTCAATTGATTACTGCGGGTACTGAAATAATCAAACACTTCGTTAAATACATCATCATATTCCGCCAGTTGCACCATGGTTTTGGGGCTACCCTTCATGTGCATTAAAATATAAGGGACTTTTAGCCGGGCAACCGTGGCAAACATCTCATCATCCAGCTGTCCGCCCGATATATCATTTATGATATGCGCGCCTGACTGTATCGCAGCTTCGGCAACCTTTGCCCGAAAGGTATCTATAGATAAAACAGCTTCAGTAAAATTACTTGCAATAGCTTCAACCACCGGCAGCAACCTGTCCATTTCCTCCTGTACAGAAATATCATCCGCCCCGGGGCGGGATGAATAGGCTCCTAGGTCGAGAAAAGCAGCGCCTTCTTTCAGCATCTTTTCTGCCTGCTGCAGCGCATCATCAACACTTTGTTTACGGCTACCTTCAAAAAAAGAATCGGGCGTTAGGTTAATAATCCCCATCACTTTTGGCGTACTCAGATCAATGAGTTTACCTCTTGCGTTTAGGGTTGTCTTTTTATTAAAAAATGTATCTTTAGCCACTATTGTTGAAATGTTGCAAAGTTGAAATGTTGTAAAGTTACTTTATATCTTCAACTTTTAATTAACACGCGAAACCTCTCTCGAGGCGCAACATGGGATTGTTTGCAACCCTGCACCGCGCTTGTAAAACATTTCAACCTTACAACATTAAAACATTACAACATCTTGAACAATACATCAGCCGAATACGACGCAGTAATAGCCATTTGCAAGGGGCTTTTTATGAAGAAAACGCACGATTATGGCACGGCCTGGCGCATACTTCGCCCGGAGTCTATAACCGATCAGATCTTTATTAAAGCACAGCGAATTCGCACTTTGGAAGAGAAAAAGATCTCAAAAGTGGACGAAGGCATTACCAGCGAATATATTGGCATTGTTAACTACTGCATTATAGCGATGATGCAGTTGGAATGCCCTGAAGATGCCCCTGTAGAGTTACCCGCTAACGAGGTTGACCATTTGTTTGATCAGAAAGCTAATGAAACAAAGGAACTGATGTTTGCCAAGAACCACGATTACGGCGAAGCATGGCGAGACATGCGTGTAAGTTCACTGACCGATCTGATATTGATGAAGCTGCTGCGCGTTAAGCAAATTGAAGACAACAAAGGCTTAACCCTCGCATCCGAAGGAATAAAAGCCAACTACCAGGATATGTTAAATTATTCGGTATTCGCGCTGATAAAATTAGGTGTAAAATGAAAAACGGACTGATATGGTTTTGCCGCATCTTAGTAGGCTTGCTGTTCATCTTCTCAGGCCTTATCAAGATCAATGATCCGCTTGGTTTCTCCTACAAACTGGTTGAGTATTTCGAGGTATTTCATATCACCTTTTTGAATGGCCTGGCTTTAAGCCTGTCTATAATTTTATGCGCGTTGGAAATTATAATGGGCTTTGCGCTGCTGATAGGCGTACGCGCCAAACAAAACGCATGGGGCTTATTACTGCTCATTATCTTCTTTTCGTTCCTTACGTTTTACTCGGCCGCCTTTAAGGTGGTGCAAACCTGCGGATGCTTCGGCGATGCTATACCGCTAACCCCATGGCAATCGTTCAGCAAGGACCTTATTCTTTTATTCCTGATACTGGTGCTGTTTAAAAACAAGGAAAACATAAAGCCACTTTTCAGCGCTAAAACCGGCGACAAGCTGCTTATTGCAGCAACAATAGTCGCTTTAGGATTTGGCCTATACACTTATAACTTTTTACCGGTTGTTGATTTTCTTCCTTATAAGGTAGGCGCAAATATTCCCAATGAAATGAAAACGCCTCCGGGTGCAGCTCCTGATGAATACCAGGTTAATTATAATCTGAAAAATAAAAAAACGGGTGAAACAAAAGAGGTTACCGACAAGGAATACATCAGCAGCGGCATTTGGAAGGACACCAGCTGGGAGGTAGTGGGTAATCCTGAAAGCAAACTTGTTAAAAAAGGCTTCACCCCTAAAATACAGGACCTGTTAATAAAGGATGCGCAAGGCAATGATTATACCCAGGAACTGCTGGCAAACCCCTTTAACAACTTGTTCATAGTAGCTTACGATCTTGACCATACCGACACCACCGCTATCATAAAAATAAACGCGCTCGCTATCAACTTAACCCGCAGCTTTAACACGCGCACCATATTGCTTACGTCTTCGGCGCCAACTACTGCGGAGGCTTTTGCCAAACGCTACCATGTAATAAGCGAAGTTTTTTATGCTGATGGCGTACCGCTCAAATCAATGGTAAGGGCCAATCCGGGAGTAATGCTGTTAAAAGGCGGCACTGTTCTTAACAAATGGCATTATCATACCGTGCCGGGCTATGATGACATGGTAAAACAATATTTTATGCAGCAATGATAGGCCGCTACCTGCTCCGCAAGTTTTTATATAGCCAGGCAGTTATGCTGGGCATTGTGGTGGTAGTGTTCTTTCTATTCAATGTGCTTCCTGTTGATCCAGCCCGGATGACACAGGGCCAGCGCGGCGATGTGCAGTCTTTACAAGCCGTTCGTAAAGAGTTTGGTTTAGATAAACCCCTGCCTGTGCAGTTTGCGTATTACATCAACGACCTTTCGCCCATAGGCATTCACCTTAAAACCGATAAAGAGCGCTATCGTTTTGTTTCATTGTTCCCGGTGTCTGATGCCAAAACTTTGGCGTTAAAATGGCCCTATCTGCGCCGTTCTTATCAAACCAGTAAGGATGTTGTTTCGCTGTTGTTAGAGGTAGTGCCCAACACTTTGGTGCTCGCCACTACGGCAATGCTATTCGCCATTGCTTTAGGTGTTTTTTTAGGCGTTTTGAGCGCTTTATATAAAGACACCTGGATTGACCAGCTTGCATTGGCAATTTCAACCCTGGGCATATCGGCGCCCTCCTTTTTTGCAGGGATAATTATAGCATGGATATTTGGCTTTGTGCTGAGCAACTATACCGGCCTGAACATGTCAGGCAGTTTATATGGGTATGATCCATTTAAAGGCGAGGTAATAAGCTGGAAGAACCTGATATTGCCCATGATAACACTTGGCCTAAGGCCGCTGGCTATTATAGTGCAGCTTACCCGCAGCGCCATGCTGGATGTTTTAAGTCAGGATTACATTCGTACCGCAAAAGCAAAAGGACTCAGCAAAAACGCGATTATCTATCGCCACGCGTTAAAAAACGCGCTTAACCCCGTGGTTACGGCCATTGCCAACTGGTTTGCATCGTTAATGGCAGGCTCCTTTTTTGTTGAGTACATTTTTGGCTATAACGGTTTGGGTAAAACAACGGTGAGGGCTTTGGAGATGTCTGATTTTCCGGTGGTAATGGGAGCTATTTTGTTTATTGCCTTTATTTTTGTGGTGATCAATATCCTGGTTGATATTATTTATGTTTGGATAGATCCGAGAGTTAAATTACAATGAAGATATTTTTTGTGGGTTTTATGGGATGCGGCAAAACCACCTGGGGTCGCAAATTAGCCAGCCGTTTGGAGTATGACTTTATTGATCTGGACAAAGCCTTTGAAGAAAAGGTTGGTATGAGCATAACCGAATATTTTGAAAAGAATGGTCAGGATGAATTCCGTTTGCAGGAATCCAAACTTCTTAAAGAAACCGCCTACCCCGAAAATGTAGTTGTGTCAACCGGTGGGGGCCTGCCTGTGTTTTTTGACAACATGGAGTGGATGAACGCCAATGGCCAAACCATCTACATAAAACTTACACCAGCCACTTTGGCCGAACGTTTAGACAAAGGGAAAACCACCCGGCCGCTGATATTAGGCAAACATGGTGCGGAACTGGTTGCCTTTATTACTGAAAAGCTGGCCGAACGCGAAGGTTTTTACGAAAAAGCTACGCACGTAGTGAACGGCATTGAAATGACGCCGGACTCGCTTGCCGAACTTGTATATTCGTAATAACATCAAAATAAAGTAGTTTGCCTGCCTCCTTTGGGGATAAACAAACTATGATCAAGCGGGGGCATTTCGCGCCCTGCTAAAAAACGATTGCAGGCCATTTTAAACAGCTGCTGGATGGATTGCGCTATTTGCCCCTCCCCGCTCATGCGTCGCCCAAAGTCACTGTCATTTAAATTGCCACCATGGCAAGCTTTTATGGCATTCAAAACCTTTTCTGCCCGGTCTGGGAAAGCTTTATATATCCAGTCGGTAAATATCTCGGCTATGCTGCCGTTTAATCTCACTATAGTAAACCCTGCCGACATTGCGCCTCTGTCGGCGGCTGCTTTAATAATGTCGGGCACCTCATTACTATTTAACCCCGGGATAATAGGCGCGGCCATTACCCGAACAGGCACGCCCTTTTCAGCCAGTTTTTGAATAACGCCAAGCCTGCCGCTCGCAGTTACGGTACGCGGTTCCAATTTTTGGCGCAGCTGTTCATTCAGCGAAGTGATGGACATATTAACGTGTATCAGATTTAGCCTTGCCAGTTGTTCAATTATATCCAGATCGCGCAGAATAACGTTATTTTTTGTGATGATGCTCACCGGATTTTTGTACTGCAAAAACAGCTGCAGCAAACTGCGGGTTATTTTAAGCTTGCGTTCAATGGGTTGGTAGCAATCTGTGTTGCCAGATAGCATAATGGTTACAGGCTGATAATTTTTCTTATTAAAGTATTGTTCCAGCAGCTCGGGCGCGTTGCGTTTAACAATTATCTTACGCTCAAAATCAAGTCCGGCGCTAAAGCCGTAATATTCATGGCTGTTACGGGCATAACAGTAAATACAGCCATGCTCACATCCCTGGTAAGGGTTAATGGAGTGCATGTGGCTTAGGTCGGGGCTGTTGGATTCGCTTACAATCTTTTTCGGCGATTCTTCAAAAAGCTGTGTGGCGCTGTTTTCAAGCAAAGGCTCATCCAGCCCCTCAACATGGTCAAGAACGTATTTTCTTTTTAAAAACTTGTTGTCAGTATTTACCTGCGCCCCGCGCCCCTTAAAAAATTCGGGATTTTCCAGATGTGCCATTGTACAAATATTGCTAATATTTTTAGCAATAGCTATACTTCTATCAGTTTATTTTTTATGGCATACAACACAAGGCCAACCCGGCTTTTGATCTGCAGTTTTTCAAAAAGTTGATCCCGGTAGCCATCTACCGTGCGAACGCTTATGCACATCTGATCGGCAATTTCTTTGTAAGTAAGTTCAGTGCCCGATAGCCGGAGGAATTCTATCTCCCGGCTGTTCAGCTTGATCGGATCGGCAGGCTTATTAAAGTTACTTATAAGGTGCTTTGTTACAAAAGAAGGGAAGTATACCTCGTTCTGCCTCACATTTTTAAGCGCCTGTTCAAATTCATGCGGGTCGGCGTCTTTTAGCAGATAGCCTTTTACCCCCAACTTCACCATTGCCAGTACCTTTTCGGCATCTTCAAACATAGATAGTACGATGATGTGTATGCCCGGGTAATTGCTGCGCAGCCACTTTGCGGTGGCTATGCCATCCATATTGGGCATATTAATATCCAATAAAACAATATGTGGCTTTAGTTTGGGCGATATTTTACGGATGAACTCCTGGCCGTCGGCAGCCTCAAAAAGAATGTTGTAACCTTTCAGATCATTTACTAATGCGGCAATACCGCTTCTAAACAAGCTATGGTCATCAACCAATGCTATTTGGAGGGTTTCCATCAGCGTACAATTGTTTTTTATCAGGGTTTAAGGTAATATTTATGCTGGTGCCTTTGCCAGGCGATGTGTAAAGCGAGGATGAAGCACCAATCATTGCCACCCGATTCTCCATGTTCTTTAAGCCCGAACCGAAGTTGCCAGTAAGCTCGTTGGGCAAAAATCCCATTCCATCATCCTGGATGGTCAAATTAAACAATTGTTCAGAATATTGCAAGGTAATATTTATCCGGGTTGCTGCGGCATGTTTCAACGTATTATTTAATGCTTCCTGAAAAATACGAAAAAACACCAGTTCGCGATCGGCACCCAGGCTATAGCTTTCACCCTCTATCCTTAAATTTATTTGGATAATGCCGCTGTTGTTTATCCTGTCGGCCTCGGTTTGCAGGGCATTTAACAGGCCGTGTTGCATTATATGCTCGAAATTCAAACTTTTTGATAGGTGCCGCAGATCGTTAATGGCGCGGGCAATCAGGTCGCGGCTCTCCGTGATCTTTTTTTGCTGGGTTTCTGAGTTGAGGTTACCTGCAAGAGCCAGATTAAGCTTAACAAATGACAAGACCTGAGTAATGTTGTCATGAATTTCGCGCCCCACGTTGCTGAGCGTTTGCTCCTGTACCTCTATCTGGGTTTTCAGCAGTTCTTGCTCAAATATGGTTTTTAAGTGTTCTTTCTCCTCAATATGTTTTTTCTTGCGCTTGTTATACACTGTTATGTAGATAACCAGTGCAAGGGGCGCCAGCAAAAATATAAAGGTGGCAAGCAGTATTATTTGTTTGATGTTATCCATCTTTTGCAGATAAAGGCATAGCTCCAACAGCCATATAATATAACAATAAGTACATCGCTTATGTACACCAGGTATAATTTATTGCCGGGGTAAGATGTTAAAAGATAACTATAAAATAAATTGACTGCAGTTGTGCCAAAAAAGAAAAATAAGGTACCTGTTACCCACCAAAACTCGGGCAGGTAGGTAAGCTCGGCGTATTCTTCTCTTTTTAACAATACGTAATAATAATACAGGCTGTAAATAACCAGCACTACAGACATTGTTGTGTATGTTGCAGCATTATAATTAAATATGCCGGCATCATTTGTAAAAAGCTCAAAAGTATAAAGCACGAGCAAAATTATAAGCCCCGTAACTACCATGAATTTACCGCCTAAGTAACTGCCAATTAAACGGTAAAACACAGTAGAGAAAACGCCTATCTGCATAAACAATAAAATATTATACATCCATGCACTCGAGTTTTTGGGTATAGGATTGGCTTTATATAATACTTTAATGGGTACGCTGGCAAACTCAACCAAGGTAACTACCAGCATAAGGGGAATTAGCAAACGCCAGTGAACCTCTTTGGCTTTTAAAAGACACACCAGCGCCGTTATAAAACATAACAATTCAGCGCTGGTGTATATAGTAAAGTATTTTTGCATCTGTGTTAACAGCTTAATCACAGTTATTCGGACATAAGCCTCCGTTATTCTGCGGCGGACCGGCAGAACCACCACCATCCAACGCATTTACGTCGCTTGATTTTGCTGCTACACGCATCGGGTTACAATTGAAATCATCCATTCCGTCTCTGTCAACATACGTCAGTACCAGAGTATTTCTGCCTGCATAACTTGGCTGGCCCGGCGGTGTGTATTTTCCGTCTGGATAGGTGCCGAAATAAACTCTTATACCGTTAAAGCTTTTCTCCTTTGCCATGTTTTTAAACAGATCTAAAGGCAGCCAAATGGCATCAGTGTTCATGTTTCTACCATCAAATCCTTGTATCATTTTTTCGGCATAGCTCCTTGGTAATGATCCTTTTGTAAGCGTACACCCTTTTTCTAAATCCGGACAGGTAGGACACTTTTCATAAAGTACTGCACCCGGATCTGTTCCTTTTGTATTCACGCGAAGTGTTACCACCCGGGCGGTGTCAAACAGGCCTGCGTCATGATCATAATAATCAATGTGCTTGTCTGCACCGGTACCCGCTTTAGTAGTTATCGGCAACAACACGGTGGCAGCATCAGTAGCAGAACTCTTTCCCAGGTAGAAGCGGATGCCATCAATATTGCCGTCTTCTTTTGCCAAATAAGCCAGAATTTTAATTACCATTCGTCTGTCAAAAAAATAGCTCACGTTCTCAACCACCATACCCTTGCCTGCGCGGCCTTTTTTATAGTTGGCAATTAAAATACTGGCCTGGGCGGAATCGACGTTGTTGAGTGTTTTTTTAACTTTTGTTCCTGCCATGGCAACTTCAACGGCAGGAGCAACTATTGCTGTTGCTGTGTCTGCGCTTGCCTGTGTTTTTTCGTCATTGCCAGATTTACACCCCACAATAACAGTTAGGGCGAGCATTGGGTAAAATAATAGTTTTTTCATCATTCTTTAGGTTAGGGTAATCAGCGAAGTTACAACCAAAAAGAGTAACTCAACACCGTTTTTTCACGGTATTTTAAGATTAAAACCCTGTTTTGAATGCAGTTAATTACCTCTATTCTGGCGTCGGTGTTTTACAGATATTTGGTTAAACAAAACGATAACAACCTGGAAAAACATAAATTTATTAACTGAATAAGGGGATGGATACGTTCCCTTTATAACAAGACCTCAACAGAAAACAGTTGATTTTTACAATAAGTATCAGTTTACCTAAACCTCATCTCTTACAATTAGCCGGCTCCTTTAGGGGAATTGGGGTCGGCTTTTTTCTTCTATCCGTCAAGTAAAAAAACAAACAACTCTTTAGGGCCGTGGGCTCCCAAAACCAATGTTTTCTCAATATCGGCCGTGCGGCTCGGGCCGGTTACGTTGGTTATCATTGAGGGTATTTTATTGCCATACTTATCCTTGAGCAGTTTAAACCCATCCTTCAGGTCTGTAACCATTTGCGATGTATAGGCTAACACAATATGCACCGAAGGATAGATACTTAACCTACGACCCGCCATACCGGCGTTTGATAGCAACACGCTGCCGTTGCGGGCAATCAACGCTTCGCACAGCGTAAAGCCTACTTCGGCTTGATCAAAATCTTTATCGGTTGAAAAGTAAGGGTACTCGTAGCGGTCAAGCAGCTCCTGCAGGGCGGGTTCCCAACAGTATATTTTGCGCCACTCCCGCTCTTCAGCAAGCGTAAGCAGGTTCTCAATAAACTGCACTTCATCTTCACAAAAAGAAAACTGGCCCGCTACTGCGGTAAACTCTTCGGCAAACATCACCTCCAACAGATCATCTGCCGGGGGGTAGTGCGGCAAATTTTCAAGATTAGGATAAGGGTTATCCCGTTTTTCTAAAAGAGCACTACGCACTTTCTTAAGTAGTTTCTCTTTTGCAGTGGTAATATTTTTCATATTAAATTCAAATATAAAAGCCACCGCGGAAATACAGTGGCTTTATATCTATAATTTGATAAGTTTATTCAGCCGGAGGCGCGGTGTTCTTTGCATCGGCATCATTAGGGTCTCCCAAAGTAATACCCTCGGGTACCAGGTTGCCGCCAAGTGGTTCCAAAGCATCCGGGCCATTCACAAATTTGTCGTAAGCTGTGCGATGCTCAAATGGGCGTTTGCCTAAAATTTCTTCAAGGTCTGATTGGAACAAAACCTCTTTTTCTAAAAGTTTTTTAGCAACCGCTTCCAGGCCATCGCGGTGTTTAGTTATCAGGTCTTTTGTTTTTTGATAAACCAGGTTGATCAGGTTACGCACCTCATCATCAATTATTTCGGCTGTAGTGTCAGAGTATGGCTTATTAAATTGATTTTCGCCATGCGGATCGTAAAAAGACACGTTGCCCACTTTCTCATTCATGCCATAGATCTTTACCATACCATATGCAACCCGGGTAATCCTTTCCAGATCGCTTAGCGCACCTGTAGTTATCTTGCCAAAAACAATATCCTCAGCAACACGTCCTCCCATTGAAAGGATCATATCGTCTATCAACTCCTCTTTAGCCACTAAAAATCTTTCGTTAGGCAAATACTGTGCATACCCTAAAGCAGCAACACCACGAGGCACTATAGATACCTTAACCAATGGGTCAGTGTGCTCTAAGAACCAGCCTGCAATTGCATGCCCGGCCTCATGATAGGCAACCACTCGTTTCTCTTCGGGAGATATTAGTGTGTTTTTCTTCTCTAAACCTCCGATCACCCTGTCAATTGCATCCTGAAAATCGATCATATCAACCGACTCTTTGTTTTTGCGGGCAGCTATCAGGGCAGCCTCGTTACAAACGTTGGCAATTTCTGCACCGGCAAAACCAGGTGTCTGGGCAGATAGTTTTTTCGGATCTACATCTTCAGATACCTTTACGGGCTTTAAGTGCACTTTAAATATCTGCTCGCGGCCTATCAGATCGGGTTTATCAATAGATACCTGTCTGTCAAAACGTCCCGGGCGAAGCAGCGCTGAGTCCAATACATCGGGCCTGTTTGTCGCAGCCAGAATGATAATGCCAGAGTCGGTACCGAAACCATCCATCTCAACCAGCAGCTGGTTCAAAGTATTCTCACGCTCATCATTACCGCCTACTATATTATTTTTGCCCCTCGCACGGCCAATAGCATCTATCTCATCAATAAATATGATACATGGTGCTTTATCTTTAGCCTGGCGGAACAGATCGCGTACCCGTGATGCACCAACACCCACAAACATCTCAACAAAATCAGAACCCGACAGGGAGAAGAAAGGTACATGGGCCTCGCCGGCAACGGCTTTAGCTAATAACGTTTTACCTGTACCCGGCGAACCTACCAATAAGGCCCCTTTAGGTATCTTACCACCCAGGTTGGTATATTTTTTAGGGTTACGAAGAAAGTCTACTATCTCCATTACCTCCTGCTTCGCTTCTTCCAAACCGGCAACATCATTAAACGTTACGGTAACCTGCGATTCTTTATCAAAGAGTGTAGCTTTTGATTTGCCTATGTTGAATATCTGGCCGCCCGGGCCACCACCCGCACCACCTGACATACGACGCATAATGAACATCAGTACAGCCGCAAAAAGCACTATCATAATAACACTTTGCACCAGGCCGTTTGATAGCAGGCTTTCGCGCTGCACGTATCTTATGCGTACTTTCTGTGCGTCCGGAACATTTTTCTGAGCTTCATTAAGAGAGTTTTTTAAGCTCTCGTAAGAAGCATCGGTGAATGAAAACTCCGGCTCATTGCTTGACATGTTGAACGCGTTCTGCGTTTTCCTTACATCAGCATATTGCGGTTTTTTTAAACTATCTTTTTTTATGTGTACCTCGGCAATTACCAGGTCTCCGCTTTTGTAAGCCTCAATGTAATTAACATCGCCCGTTTTCAGCATCTCCGTCTCAAAACGCCTGAAATCAACTGCACGTCCTCCGGTATTTCCCGTAAAAACAGCTATCCCGATAAAAGTGGCAATAACTAACGCGTAAACCCACATAAAATTAAACTTAGGTGGTTTAGGGGTTATTCTTTTAGCAGGTATTTTACGTACGGGTTTCGGTTTTTCCGAATTATTATCTTTCATTTTTTTATATCAAATATTAAGTGTTGTAAAAGTTACGCGCTTTTGTAACTTTTAATTTCAGCATCACCCCACAGTTCCTCTACACCATAAAACTCGCGCTTATCTGTTCTAAAAACGTGTATAACCACGTTAACATAATCCAGCAATATCCACTCCCCATACTGCAGGCCCTCTTTGCGCCAGGCTTCCTGCTGCGTGGCTTTAAATATTTCGTCTTCAATACTGTTGGCAATTGCTTTTACCTGTGTTGATGAGTCTGCGTGACAGATAACAAAATAGTCGGCTACCGAGCTATGTATATTACGAAGGTCTAATCTGACAATATCGTTCCCCTTTTTTTCCTGTATGCCATGTATGGCAAGTTCAGAAATGTAAGCGGATTCATTTTTCGCTTTATTTTTTACCATCAAAAAGAATTAGTTTTGAAACGTTTTGAGTAAGCCATTATTATACATTGCAAAATAACATATTTTCAGGATTATTTGTTGGACAAAATTTACTGACATTAAAAGAAGTAGACTCTACCAACAGTTTCCTAAAAAGTTTATTGACAAATTCCAAGCCATTGCCCGAAGGTACGGTCATTATGGCAGAACATCAATATGCGGGCAGGGGGCAGCAACAAAACAAATGGCACAGTCAACCCGGAAAAAACCTAACTTTCAGCATATTGCTTAAACCCACTTTTTTGAGCGCCGTTAACCAGTTTGACCTGACGAGGGCCATAAGTCTGGGCGTTTTTGATACACTGCGTACACTATTGGGCGACAATCTTAAAGTTAAGTGGCCCAATGACATATATTACAATGACAGCAAACTTGGCGGCATGCTGATAGAAAACGTTGTACAGGGCAGCAGTATAAACAATTCTATAATAGGGATAGGCCTTAATGTTAACCAGTATGATTTTCCGGACAGCCTGTTGAATGCCACATCGGTTAAGCAAATCTTACACAAAGATTACGATTTACGCCTTTTATTGTCAGAGATTTGCAGCAACATTGAAGCTTACTACCTACATTTAAAGGCGGGTAAAATTGACTTTATAAGAAATTGCTATCTAAACAGTTTATATTGGTTTAATGAACCGCGGCCATTTAAAGCAGGCGGTGAAGCTTTTGAAGGGATAATTGAAGGTGTGGCCGACAACGGTTTGCTGCAAATAAAAAAAGACGGGGCAACCACCGGCTACGATTTAAAAGAGATTGAATTTTTAAATAAATAACCATGAAGAAAATACTGGCGCTTACTGCCGCAATGATGCTAACCTTAGGAGCTTTTGCTCAAGTTGAGAACCATGTAAAATGGGCTTTTGCCGCAAAGCGCACAAGTGCTACCGAGGCTATTGTGTTTGCAAAGGCTACTATTGATGAGGGTTGGCATATATATTCGCAGCATATTAACGAGGGCGGGCCTATAAAAACAGATTTTACTTTTTCGCCCTCAAAACAATATGTGCTGGTTGGAAAAACCGTTGAGCCCAAAACCGTAGCTAAGTTTGACAAACAGTTTAAAATGAACATTAGCTTTTTTGAAAAAGAAGTAATTTTTCAGCAAAAGATAAAATTGAAATCTGCCGGAGCTGCCACTGTAAAAGGCAAGGTTGAATTTGGTGTATGTAACGACAAAAAATGTTTGCCTCCGGATGAGGTTACTATTAATGTAGATGTGCCTGCAAAATAACGGTAACACATGGCAAACATTAAAGCGCGGTTAATTAAAGTTGCGGGCATTGCTCTTCTGATAGGATGGGTATGCTTTTTTAACTCGCCGCCAGCGTTTTCACAGGAGCCGGATACCAGCGGTGTGGTTTTTACCGAGGTTGCTACAGCTACGGATAGCCTTGTTGATGCGATAAAAAAAGATACGCAACAAGTGGTAGCAGCGGCTTCACCCATAGTTGCTTCAGCCCCTGCTACACAAGTGCCACAAACATTATGGGGAATTTTTATAGCCGGCTTTTTGGCTGGTTTCGCCGCATTTTTAATGCCGTGTATTTATCCCATGCTGCCCCTTACAGTTTCGTTCTTCACAAAAAAAGCAGGCAGCCGGGCCAAAGGCATATTAAACTCAATGCTTTATGGGCTTTCTATAATATTTATATATGTATTTATAGGGATACTGATAGCGGTAATTTTTGGCCCAACTGCTTTGAATGACCTGGCCACCAATGGTATATTCAATTTCCTTTTCTTCCTATTGCTTATAGCCTTTGGCGTATCCTTTTTAGGGGCCTTTGAAATTACTTTACCAAGCTCGTTTGCCAATAAACTGGATGAGAACTCTGATAAAGGGGGACTTGCCGGTATATTCTTTATGGCTGCAACCCTGGTGGTGGTATCATTTTCGTGCACAGGCCCTTTAGTAGGTTCTGTATTGATAGATGCTGCCGTTAAAGGCGAGCGCCTAGGTCCGGCAATTAGCATGTTGGGCTTTTCAACCGCGCTGGCGCTACCTTTCACCTTGTTTGCCATGTTCCCATCGGCGTTAAACAGCTTACCGAAATCGGGGGGTTGGTTAAACAGCGTTAAAGTAATTCTTGGCTTTATTGAGATAGCTTTCGCGTTGAAGTTTTTATCAAATGTCGACCTGGCCTATCATTGGAATTTGATTGACCGTGAAGTGGTGTTATCAATATGGATAGCCATATCGCTGCTTGCGGGTTTATATCTTATCGGTAAGATCAGGTTTTCGCACGATAGTCCGCTGGAGTACTTGTCTGTTCCGCGCACATTTATCGCTATCGGTGTTTTTGCTTTTACCGTTTATATGATACCCGGCCTGTGGGGTGCGCCGTTAAAATCCATCAGCGCCTTGTTACCGCCGTTAAGCACACAGGATTTTGACATGTCTGCCGGAACAACACTTCAACCCGCGGCTAATACGTCTGTTTCTGTAAAAGAAAAAAAATACGAAGCGCTTTTTAAACGATTGCCGAAGGTGAAAGGCGTTGATGAATGGTATGATTTTGAGCAGGCAAAAGCAATAGCCACGGAAGTTAAAAAACCCATACTTATTGACTTTACCGGCTGGAACTGCGTTAACTGCCGGCAAATGGAGCAAAATGTATTCCCGGATGCCGAAGTACTGCGACGCCTGCAGAATGAATTTGTTATGCTGCAGTTGGTTATTGACGACAAAACAGAACTGCCCACCGGCGAGCACTTTACATCAGGCACAACTAAAAAGCGCATTACTACTATAGGCGGTAAATGGCTTGATTTTGAGATCTCTAAATACAACTCTAATGCCCAGCCGTTTTATGTTATAGTAGACGAAAACGGGCAAACACTGGTGCCTCCCCAAGGCGCTATATTTGATATTCCGGAGTTTGTAAAATACCTGGACAGCGGAATTTCTGCTTATAAAACTTTACAGGCGGCAAAAAAATAACGTTATTTGCGGACGAATTCGATATAGTTACAATCTACTTCGCAGATCAGCATGGCTCAGATAAAAAAAATAGGTGTTTTTACATCGGGAAGCGATTCGCCGGGAATGAATGCTGCCATTAGGGCGGTTGTTCGTACAGCCGTACTTTATGATCTGGAAGTTGTTGGCATACGCCGCGGTTATGAGGGTATGATAAACGGTGAGTTTATCCCTATGGACCGCAAGTCGGTTTCTAACATTATTCAAAGAGGCGGCACCATACTTAAAGCCGGCCGCAGCGAAGAGTTTAAAACTCCTGCAGGGCGTAAAAAAGCTTTTGAGCAGCTTAAATCACAAAACATTGACGGCCTTATAGCGCTTGGCGGTAACGGTACATTTATTGGCGCCAAAGATCTGGGCCGCGAGTACGACATGCCTATCATCGGTGTTCCCTGCACTATAGATAACGACCTGTTGGGTACTGACTTTACTGTTGGCTATGATACCGCAATAAATACAGCCATTGAAGCGATTGATAAAATACGTGACACTGCAGAATCGCACGATCGCTTATTCATTGTTGAGGTGATGGGCGCCGACTCTGGTTTGATCGCGCTTCGTGTGGGTATAGCCATTGGCGCCGAAGCCATGATGATCCCCGGAACGCGGTCTGATATGCCTTCGTTATTTGCACGCCTTGAAATGGGCCGCAAGGATAAGGCATCAAAAATTGTGGTAGTAGCCGAGGGCGAAGAGCCGGGCGAAGCTTTTGAGATAGGGCGTATAATAAAAGACAAATATCCTAACTACGATACCCGGGTATCTATCCTTGGGCACATACAACGTGGCGGAAAGCCAACCTGTATGGATCGCGTTTTAGCAAGCCGCTTGGCTGTTGCCGCTGTTGAGGTATTAAGAAACGGACACCGAAATGAGATGGTGGGGCTTATACATAACAGCATTGTAGGTACTTCATTTGAGCGCTCCATTAAACACAACATAGATCTGAATACAGATCTGCTGAAAGTTGTGGAAATGCTGTCTTTATAATTCAGACTGAATTAGTTATCCAATACCGTAAGGTTTGAAAGCCCCTGCTGGTTTACTATAGAAATGCTTTTGCCCGAAAGAGCAACCAGCTTTTCATTAACCAACTCGTTTATCACCCTGAAAACGGTTTCGTAAGTTGCGCCCGAAAAGGATGCCAGGTCCTGCCTGCTCAGGTCAATATTAATAAACCCGTCGTGCGTTACGCCAAATTGTTTCTGAAGCAACAATAGCGATTCGGCAACTCGGCCTTTAACCGACATATGCGCCAGGTTGCGCATCTTTCTTTCGGATTCCCGTAGTTCACTGGCAAAAAAATGAAGCATTTTATAAGTAAAATCAGTATTTACCTTTAATGTCGCTTCAAAAAAATCAATATCAACAAAGCAGATCACACTGTTTTCAAGCGCGGTGGCCGATACATGGTAACCGGTGTTGCTCCCAATACCGCGATGACCAACGATTGATCCTGTTTTAGCAAACCTTACAATCAATTCTTTATAAGCATCCCATTTAATATGAACCTTCACATTGCCTGAGTTTACAAAGAATACACCCTTTACCTCGTCTCCTTCTTTAAAAATAACCTCACCTTTCTTTACCCGGAAAGTTCTCTGATTTTGCAAAATCGCCGGATGCCACTCCTTCATGCAGTTGTTAAATAAAAAACAATTATTAGTATCGCAGACAACCTTGCTTTTTTTCATTTTCAGTTAATTTACTTACAATTTTACATCAAAACCAGCGAATATTGCAATAGTTTTTATTGGTTGATTGTAAAAATATGCATTATAATCTATAATTTTCATCATGATTTTTATTTATTAATGAAAACATTTGCCGTTTGTGCCATTTTTTTAATCGAAATTATAAAATTGTCAAAATATCACATATCTTGCACCCATTAACTGATCTTATTATTGCTCATAAATGTATTTTACTACTACATTTATTAAAAGTCTGCTCCCAAAAGGGCAGACTTTTTTATTTTTTTCTGAAAAACAGCATGTAAAATCCAAAAACACCGCATCGCCTTTTCTATTGTTAAAGAAGTGTTACTTCATGATCAAATTTTCAGGGGCCGCACGGAAAAAAGCAACAGGATGATTATTTTTAAATCCAATTTATGACAGGTTTTAAAGCAGGTTGGGTGTTTTTACAGATTGTTGCGTGGGTACTTATCGCGGCGATAAGTGCCTGCGGCCAATCAAAATATAAATCTATTCCGTTACCTGTTCAGCTACGCGATATTAACCAGGAGTTTTCGGGCATGGCGCAATTGGCCAACCGCATATACGTTTTGCCGCAGTACGGAAATGCTAAAGAAACAGGGCTTGATGGATCATTTGCCATCTATAGTTTCAGTACCGATAGCGTGACGCGGGTAATTGATGGAAAAGACACCTCACTAACAGCGTTTAATACCTATAAGGTGCTCAACCTTGAAAAACTGCCTCAATATATAAAGAAAACATACCAGGGGTTTGAAACCCTTACTTTTTTAGGCACTACTGTTTATATGGCGATCGAAACAGTAGACACTGCAGCTAATTGCTACGTGGTAAAGGGGCAGATAGACACGATAAAAAAACAGATCAGTATCGATCATAAAAACTATCTGGCATTGCCAAGGCCCTCATATGTTGGCAATGCCGGATTTGAAAGCGTTGCGTGGCTACCCGGCGTTAAAAAGCTAATTGCCTTTTATGAGTTTAATGCCTCGCCCGATGACAATGCCGCTTATTTGATAGACACATCGCTGGCTAAAAAGCCCGAGCCCGTTAAAACGCCTTTACTTTATTTCCGTAATACCGATGCGGTAACGACTCCAGGCGGCGGCATCTATGCTATAAACTATTTTTGGGACGGTGATTACGATAAGTATCTGTCCAACGGAATTGCAAAAGATGTGATAAACGGCATTAAACGCTACGTACCTATACTTAGGAGTGACCTTACTAAAGATGATAATTATTTGAAAAGCCACACATTTGCACGTATTATTTTCCTTAAGAACTATCGAAAAAAAAAGTGGAAACAAGTGGCAGTTTTTGACGGCTTTAAAAAAAACTGGGAAGGGCTAACCTTATTTAAAAACGGAGCCCTGGTAGTTGCAGATGCCAACAGGAGCGCCAGGCAGGTGACCACGCTGGCCTATATTGAATTTTGACCCCATAAAAGTTTTCTTACAACAAAAAATTTGGTTTTTTTTATAGTTATGTATAGCTTCACCGCCCCAAAGAGGCAATAACAGGGTATTTGATGAAGTTCAATGGTAAAAGGATCATCATTTTTGATGATGATGAAGATATTTTAAGTGTGTGTACCTACGTATTGGAAGAGCAAGGCTGGGAGGTGCATGTTTTTACTGATTGCAACAACATTATTGGTAAGGTAGGCGCTATTATGCCTGATGTTATTTTAATGGATAACTGGATACCCGACACAGGCGGCATTATAGCTACCCAGGCTCTTAAAAATAACGATGCCCTTAAACAAATTCCGGTTGTATATTTTTCTGCCAACAGCGATATACAATTGTTAGCAAAACAGGCCGGTGCCGAAGCCTATATAGCCAAGCCCTTTGACCTTGACGATATGGAGCGCATAATTGACGGCGTTCTGGCGGCCTGAATTAGGTAATACAGTTTTTACGCTGTATAGTGTTGGCTATATGTTCAATAAGCCCTATATTCGCGACTTAATTTAACCTACTGCAAAGTGAAGATATATAACACCAAACGCGGCATTGTCATTGATAACGAAGGACAATACTTTCTCTCAAAAGAAACAAATTGGGACGTTTTTATTAACAGACAAGGCTTATACGCTGCCGTATCTGCCGAAATTGGCAGCTTAACTGCTGATCCGTCATTAGCCGGCGCAACTACCGACGAGGTTTTAGCCCCTCTGGTAAACCAGGAAGTATGGGCCTCGGGCGTTACTTATTTCCGTAGCCGTACAGCACGTATCGAAGAATCAAAAGATGCCGGCGGCGGTACTTTTTATGATCGTGTTTACAATGCCGACAGGCCTGAGCTTTTCTTTAAAGCACCTGCTTATCGTACCGTTGGTACAGGCGCCGATGTTCGTATCCGTAAAGATTCAAAATGGAACGTACCGGAGCCTGAGCTGACCTTGTTTATGTGCTCTGCCGGAACCATTGAAGGTTATAGCATTGGTAACGATATGTCATCAAGAGATATTGAAGGCGAAAACCCATTGTATCTGCCACAAGCTAAATCATACACAGGTTCTGCAGCTGTTGGGCCTTGCGTTTATGTAAGCGACGCGCCTATCAACCCTGAAGCAACTATCACTTTAGAGATAAAAAGAGGCAGCGAAGTAGCTTTCACCGAGTCTATCGCTATCAGCCAAATGAAACGCAAGCACACTGAGCTTGCCGGCTGGTTGTTTAAAGAACTTGATTTTAAATACGGCGTTTTCTTAATGACCGGTACCGGCATTATCCCTGCTGATGAATTTACCCTGCAGGTTGGCGACGTTGTTAATATCTCTATTGAAGGTATTGGCATACTGAGCAACACCGTAACTTCTTAATAATACCAACACGCCCCCGGCGTTAATTTATATTATCATGATTGAAGGAAAACAGATCATAGGTTTTGAAATTAAGGCCGGGGGCGATGTTCTTTGGCAGTCTCATAACCCTGCCACCGGCGAGAAGATCGCCGACTTCCGCACCGCCATTGCTGCCGAAATTGAAGAAGCCGCTAACAAAGCGCAGGCAGCGTTCCTTACTTACCGTAAAAAATCAGGTTTTGAAAAGGCCGACTTTCTTGATGCCATTGCTCATGAAATGACAGCCATAGGCGATGACCTGCTGGCCATGTGCATGGAAGAAACAGCCTTGCTTAAAGCTAACCTTACTATTGAACTGGGCCGCACCATCAATCAGCTTAAAATGTTTGGGGGCTTGCTGCGCGAAGGCTCATGGCTGGATGCCCGCATTGAAACCGCCGACCCCACCCGCACACCCCGACCAAAGCCCGATGTGCGATTTATGCACCTTGGTTTAGGCCCCGTGCTGGTATTTGGTTCGAGCAATTTCCCTTTTGCATTCTCAACCGCGGGCGGCGATACTGCTTCGGCGCTTGCCGCGGGTTGCCCGGTGATAGTAAAGGCCCACCCCGCACACCCCGCCACCGGCGAAATGGTGGCTAAATGTATACAGCGCGCCGCTTTAAAAACCGGCATGCCCGATGGTGTGTTCTCGCATTTATACGATAATGGCCTGGCCGTAGCGCAGGCATTGGTAGTGCACCCGGCTATAAAAGCGGTTGGGTTTACCGGCTCCTACCGTGGCGGCAAGGCTATATATGACATGGCCGTAAGGCGCGATGAGCCTATCCCGGTTTATGCCGAAATGGGCAGCTCAAACCCCGTGTTTGTATTGCCCGAGATAGCAAAAAACGAAGCCGACACCTTTGCACAAGGCTTTGCAGCATCAGTAAGCGCCAGCGTTGGGCAGCTGTGTACTAATCCCGGTATTTTGCTGTATGAGAAGTCTGGAGACGCTGCGAACTTTACTAATAAGCTGCATGAGCACTTTCAGCACACCGTTGGTGGTGTAATGCTGGCACCCAACATATCGGGCGCGTTTAATAGCGGAGTGGAGCACAGGGCAGCGCATCCGGGGGTTGAGACGCTTTCTAAGGGGCAGCACCTGGAGGGCCTGAACGTTGGCTCACCCATATTGTTCAAGACCGATAGCAGCGTATTTATGGCTGATGCCACACTGGCCGAAGAGATCTTCGGGCCGGAGAGCATTGTGGTGGAGGCTAACTCAAAGGAGGAGATACTGAACATTGCCCGCAACCTGTCTGGCCATTTAACGGCTACTATTCATGGCACCCCGGCCGATCTGGAAGCTTATAAAGAACTGATTGACATACTGGAACTGAAGGTGGGCCGCATCATTATCAATGGCTTCCCTACGGGGGTTGATGTAAGCAGCGCCATGGTACATGGCGGACCGTTCCCGGCTACTTCCGACTCAAAGGCTACCTCTGTGGGTACCGCCGCTATCTTCCGTTTTACACGGCCGGTGGCTTACCAGAACATGCCTAACTCCCTGTTACCACCTGAACTGCAAAACAGCAACCCGCTTAATATATGGCGCAGGCTAAATGGCGCAGTGAGCCAGGGGAAAGTGGATTAAGGTCGGGTGAGGAGGCCCGGATGCGGGTGTAGCTGTAGCATGCTACAGTGCTACACTCAATTTTTTTCTGCTACACCCATTTTGCAAAGCGCTGAAAATTAGGCGATTATAAAAAACATCGCTTTTTTATTTTGGCAAAAACAGCCCAAAAAGGCCCAATACAACCTGTGGTTATATACACCCTGCTACACCCTAAGCCGCGCTCCGGCACTGTTTATCGGACGCATTCTATTCCGCGCATTTTAAGGTCCATTACTATCAACAAAGTCGCAAGGCTATATTGCTGCCTCCATCCAACTAATCTCTAATCACTGATCCCCAATCACTAAACATGCACCCCTTCGGCAATTTCCTCAATCATTTTTTTGTTGAAGGCGGGCAGATCGTCGGGCTTGCGGCTGGTTACCAGGCCACGGTCAACCACCACTTCCTCGTCAACCCAATGCGCGCGGGCGTTTTCAAGGTCTGTTTTTAATGATGGGTACGATGTCATGTTCCTGCCGCCTATCATGCCGGTCTCAATCAGCACCTGCGGACCATGACAAATAGCTGCAACCGGTTTTCCCTCATCTAAAAAGGCCGAAACAAAGGCTACCGCGTCCTTATTCATCCGCAGCTTATCCGGATTCATCACGCCGCCGGGCAGTACCAGCGCATCGTAATCGTCGGGGCTTACGGTGCTTAGCTCCTTGTCAACTGTTACCTCAATACCCCAGTCGGTATGGTTCCACGCCTTTATTTTGCCGCTTTTGGGCGATACCACATCCACCTGCGCGCCCGCGTTTTTCAATGCTTCTAATGGGCTGGTCAGTTCCACCTGCTCAAATCCTTCCTCGGTAAGGATGGCTACTTTTTTATTGCTTAATGTTGCCATTGTATTTTTAATTATAGTGTACAAATATTTTGTTTGTGTTAATATAAGTACAGGTGGCGGGGGTGGATGGTTTTGGGGAAGTGAAAATTGGGCGCTAACTACCAACGTTTATTATTTAATATAGGCTTGCGTGTTACCACAATCGGGACGCTTGCGGGAGCGGGAGATGAACGTTTTGCCGATAAGGGAATTATTTTTACCTTTAAAGTTCATAAAGTTAGACCTTTACCTTTAAATTATGAATGCTTCGACCCCCGCTACGTTAAGGGAAACTATTAAAGATCAAATTGGATCTTTTCTTTTCAAAGAAGGTTTTAATTCAACAGAACCGCTTACTCAAGAAGGCATTTTTCATATTATAAACATGTTGGCTGACTATCAAGAGGAAGGAAAAGTCTTATATCCCGAAGTTTTACTAACGAATGATCTTACAGTTTTAAAAGCAATTCCCGATTTTAAAACACAAATCGGAGTTTGTGACATTAGTGAGGAGGCTTTTAAAAAAATCATTAAGTCCTGTGCGCCATTGTGTAATAGCGAATGGATTATTTACATCGAAATTTCACATGGTAGACTAATATATGGGGTATCTTGTGCAGAAATAACGGAGACTACTGCTTCAATGTATAGTCAGGTTGTTGGGCCACTTAAAATTGAAATTCCTGGCTGCACTGTAGCTTACATAAGAAATATAGGAAAAAAGACGGTCGAGGTTAGTGGTTTAAGGAGTCGAATATTAGTTTCGCTATCCCTGGAGGATCCCAAAGACCTAAATACTAACGAAATAAATTTATTATGTAAACATATTTGCAAGGATTTAAAAGAAGATATCAAGGAAACGGCTATAAGCTATTATGAGAAAATTCTCGGAAATGGTTTAAAAGATGGGCACGGTAATTTAATTGGTGTAATAGAGAATACTGATGCCGCAAGGGAAGTCCTCAATAAAGCTATACCAGATGGTATATTTATTCCAAAAACAATCGATATCCCAAGCCTACTTTACAATGATGAAGCAGAAAAGTCTCGACAAAGCACAACGCTACTGCGTCAACAAGCCAATCTAATAAAGGCGATGGTGAACAATGATGGAATAGCCGTCTTTTCAACGAATGGAACTTTAATTGGCTATCATTTTATTTTAAGAAATAATTATCTTACTGCCGATGAAGTTAAGGCAATCAATGGAGGGGCAAGAACACATACATTTCATAACATGATTGCCTCTAAGGTATTCAGCTTTTGTTTCATAAAATCACAGGATGGTCCTGTTAAAATACATTCATTATGAGTAGCCTTCCAGCAATTTGGTCCGGTTCAGAAGAGGTTTCGATACCTAACAAGTCGGTAACGGATATAGGCGCGATGATGTCATACGCGCAAGGTTTGAGTCCCCGATTACAAAGCAAAATTGTGGGAGCATTTAATGACCTCGGCGCTTATGATATGGCGGTTGATTTTGCATGGGGCAAGACAATATCTAGGCTTAAAGAAACGCTTGCCTCCTTAGGTATGCAATTCATAGGAGAGATGATGGGAAGGTCAGATATTACTGATAGTACCCCATACGAGTCAGTTATAACAGAAATACAAACTATTCAACTCGCAGAGCAGTTGGGTCTACTAACGGGTACGGCAGCGTTACATTTAAGACATGCTCAAGAATTAATTTCTCATCATTTATCTGACAAAGCTGATGAAGAATTAGACAAATTACAAGCTCTTAATATAATTAAAGACAGCATTAAATATGTTCTTGGACATGAGAACATGGTAGTGGCAATGGAATTTGCCGAGTTTCGCAATAGCCTCTTGACTGAAAGCTTTCAAGAAGATGACACCGAAATTGAATTACTTTTAGGAGCCCCGATATTTTACGCGAAGACTGTTTGTTTTGTCCTTCTGAACTCAATAAAAAAGGATACAGGGGCGAAAATTGAGCACGCACTTGCAAATTTTAATATCATCCTTCCTTTGATTTGGGAAAAGTTGGGAGAGACCGAACGTTGGAATGTTGGATTAGCATATAGGGATGTTGTTGCGGACAACAATGTTACAGCTTCAAATGGGCTTAAACATGTATTGTTAAAAGTCGGAGGTTTCGACTACGTCCCGGAAAGTTTAAGATCAAACACATTTATAAAAGCAGCCCAGAATTTAATAGCAGTGCACTATGCGAGGGATAATTTTTATAATGAACCAGCGGCTGTGAAATCGTTAGCAAATTTAGGCTCTACTATACCCAAACCAGCGTTTTTATTTTGTATTCAAGCTTATCTAATTGTATATCTTGGAAATGCTTATGGCGTTTCACATGCTGCAGTACCCGTTGCTAAGGACAAGCTGTCTGAAATACCGGAAGATAGGTGGCTATATTATTTCGAAAAAGGTCTTAATAACGATAAAGAAGTACTTTATCATCTTGTTCGTACTCAACAAGTCGAAAGAATGTCTAATCTTCTTTATGAGTTTGGCCTGACGGATTTTTCCGACTTACCTAAAAATAATCAACGGTTATATAATAATATTATAAACAGAAAATATAGCTATGCAGCTAACTTAGCAGGTGAATTATACACAAATCTAATTTCCAACAAGTAGAAAACTTTTTCGACATTTGTTGTGTCGGCACGGCACAATTTATAAGATTCTTCGCTATTGCTCAGAATGACAAATGCTAGTTCTTTATTCTTGCTTCTAAAGCTTAGTTCTTCAGCAACCTCACTTCGTAAATATTAGCGGTGCTTGAGCCCTCTGCAGCGGCAAACTTAACGGTTAACGTGCCGTTCATCGCTTTACTTATCACTTCAGCAGGGATGGAATAATCAACCGTAAAGAAATCATTGCCGTTATTGCCCTCCAAATTTACAACACCTACAATCTCGTTGTTAACCAGCACGTTGAACTTCCTGTTGCGTTCAGTACCAAGGTAAGTTAAACGCAAAGTTTTACCTTCCTTGTTCTTGTCTATCATTTTATAGCTGAACCATCCTTTGGCATTACGGAAATAGCGCCCACGGGTTACCCCTGTTGCAGAGTTATCGCTTTCAATAGCGTGGTCGGCTTCCGGCTGTTGTTCTCCGCTGTTAATTACATCAACGGTTGCGGCAGCCAGTTTAGCGGCAGCTTCTTCTTCAGCAGCTAATCTTTCCTTTATCAGCTCAAAAGTTTGCGGCGTTTCTTTTTCAAAGTAGATAACATAGCGGTTCTCGTGCACCTTATAAAAAGGCACCAGTTTAAGCGACTGGAATTTTTCAGGATAAACCAGACCCTTTATGGTATAAGTTAACGGCTGGTTAGCCACCGGTTTAATAAAGCTGGCGTCGTTAGTGTTGGCGGCACTCACAAACATTGGCATGTTTTGCATGGGTAATATTTTGCCTGCAGGGGCGTGGCCCATGCGGCTGTCATCAGCAAACAACAATGGAATGTCTTTATTACCTATCTCGGCTGCCATAACTATCGGACCATGGACAACAGCCTCGTAGTTAGAGTTATCAGGCATGCGCTCGGTTTTAGTTTGCATAGGCAAGGCAACGCTTACTTTATCGCCTTTTTTCCATGCGCGTTTAATAGCTATATAGCCATTATCCTGTTTTTTTACCGGGAAAGCTTTGCCATTTATGGTAACCTGTAAGCCGTTGTCTTTAATCCATGACGGATACCTTAATTGCAGCGTGAACTGGCCATTTTTAACCTGTGTTACAGTAAACGAAGTACGCTCGCTTTCAGGGAAAGTATTGTTTTGTGCAAGTACCAATCCTTTTTCTTTCCAGCTTACTGTTGATGGGATGAACAGGTTTACAAAAAGGTTGTTCGCATCATGCGCGTAGATCATCTCCGCGTATTTTGCGTGGTTCTCCATGCCCGATCCTACGCAGCACCACATGCTGGTCTCCGGCTGCGAATACAGGCGGTAATGACCGGGGCGCATTGGCGTAAAATACACAAAGCCGCCTTTTGTTGGATGTTGTGATGAAAGTATATGATTATACAAAGCCCGCTCATAATAATCCATATAGCCTGATTTAACATCTGTTAAAAACAGCGCCTCGGTAAGCTTCAACATATTATAAGTGTTACAGGTTTCAGGCCCCTGCGTTTCAGTTATCATTGACGAGAAATCAGTAGACGGGTTGAACAACTCGCGCCTGCTGTTGCCGCCAATGGCAACCGTACGCTTATTAACTACCGTGTTCCAGAAAAAGCGGGCAGCCTCATCGTACTTGTTATCGCCACTTACATCGGCAATACGTTTAAAGCCAATTACTTTAGGTATCTGGGTGTTGGCATGCAGGTTATCCAGCTTGTCCTCGTGTTTTTCAAGCGGGTCTAAAATTGCCTGGTGCGAAAAGCTGTAGGCCGCGGTAAGGTATTTTTTATCGCCGGTTAAAGCGTACAGGTCGGCCAGTTCTTCATTAGGGCCGCCGTGCTCGGTTCTAAGTAATGTTTGTATTTGTTCAGGCGTTAAAGTGTTTGTTAGTTTCACAAACCAATCACCAAACTTAATGAACATGTTTTTGGCTGTTTCGCTGCCGGTTAGAACGTAGGCATCGCGCAAGCCCGCAAATGTTTTGTGGATATTATAGAACGGCACCCATTTTTTGCCGATGGCTCCCACATTACCTTTAAAAACATCTGCCCAAAGCTCTTTGCTGCCCGGCACACCACCAATATAGCCGTCGCCGTTGGCATCCTGGCAACGCTTTAGCTCAGCCAGCATATAGTTTAAGCGTTTTAACGCTTCCGGGTTGCCGTTTGATGCATACATATACGATAACGCGGTAAGGTAATGCCCGCCAACGTGCCCGTCAAGCCCGGTATTTTCCCAATTGGTGTAGCTCTGCGCTCTAGCCGGTAAACCAGCCTCACGCAAAAAGGGCGCAAGCAGCCTGTCGGTATTCATGGCCATCATGTACTTAAGGTCTACATTTTCGGCGTTTTTAAATGGGCTCGGCAACAGGTGTACATCCTGAATGCGGAACAGTTTAAGTCCGGGCACCCCAGGTTTTGCAGGTATCTGGGCGTTAACGGCAAGGCTTCCGCCTAATAAAAGCATAGAAAAAAACACTTTCATAAAATCTATTTTAAACACAGGTAATTGGTCTGGAAAATAACATAACAATATTACAATTATTAAGTGTAGTAAGAACAATTGTATTTTAAATATAACTACGCAATCGTTTTAGAAGCGGTACTTATACCTATGTAACGTAATCCAATATCTGCTTATTTAACCATGGCGATAACTAATGCAGCATGCAGTAAATTAAAAATAGAGGCCGCTGTTTTAACTGTACATTTTACGTTTAATTTTATCAGGAATATATTGGATATTCGACATTTCAAAACCTACGTTAGCATATAAATAGAACATGGAAAGATTTTGCTTTGCGCTCGATCTGAAAGACGACGAGAACCTGATAGCCGAATATGAACATTGGCATAAGGCAGAGAACGGTTGGCCCGAGATCAGAAAAAGCATTTTAGATGCGCATATAACCGCTATGGAAATATATCGCATCGGCAACCGTTTGTTCATGATAATGGAAGTGACCAACGAATACTCCGCAGAACAAAAGGCTAAGATGGATGCATCAAACCCTAAAGTACGAGAGTGGGAGCAACTGATGTGGAAATTTCAGCAACCGCTACCATGGGCCAAACAGGGTGAAAAGTGGATGCCCATGCAAATGATATTTCAGTTATAGATCAAAAACCAATACACCGATATGAAAACTTTATTTAAACGCCTTACCCTTTGTGTAGCATTGGCGATTGCAGGGCTACAAACATCAGTTGCGCAAAACGCTGCCGAACCGCTGCCGGTAGTATTTGCCGATGTACCCGATGTGGCCATGATACGCGTTGGCGATACTTATTATATGAGCAGCACCACCATGCACATGAACCCGGGCTTACCCATCATGAAATCAAAGGACCTGGTGAACTGGCAATTGGTTGGCTACGTTTACCAAACTTTAGGAGAAAATGATGACCTTAACCTGGTTGGCAAAAAGAATGCTTACGGTAAAGGCTCATGGGCAAGCAGCATACGTTACCATAAAGGCACTTTTTACGTCACAACATTCTCAAGCACTACCGGTAAAACCTATATTTTCACCACAAAGGATATTGAAAAAGGCCCTTGGGTTGAGCATTCGTTTAAACCATCGTTGCATGACCACTCTTTATTTTTTGATGATGACGGCAAAATTTACATGGCTTACAACGCGGGCCGTATAACATTGGTTGAACTAAAGGATGATCTATCCGGTATAAAGCCTGAAACGCAGCAAATAATTATACAGAACGCGAGCCTGCCTGCCGGAACAAACATCAATTTACAGGCCGAGGGTTCGCAATTGTTAAAGCACGATGGTAAATACTACTTATTTAACATTACCTGGCCGCGTGGAGGCATGCGTACCGTTGTAATACACCGCGCTGATAAAATTACCGGCCCGTGGGAGGGTAAACTGGGTTTCCAGGATCGTGGTGTGGCACAAGGCAGTTTGGTAGATAACGCAAAGGGCGAATGGTTTGCTTACCTGTTCCGCGATTACGGATCAGTTGGCCGAGCGCCCTACATACTGCCTGTAAAATGGGAGAATGGCTGGCCAATAATTGGCGATAACGGAAAGTTCCCGGCTAAACTTAACCTTCCGGCGAGCAAAGGATTGATACCGGGCTTAGTTAACAGCGATGAATTTACCCGCAAAAAAGGCGAGGCCGCCCTGCCACTGGTTTGGCAATGGAACCACAACCCGGTAAACGATAAGTGGTCGGTTACAGACCGCCCCGGTTATTTAAGGTTGACAACAGGCCGTATAGACACTAACGGTGTTTTGCAAGCACGTAATACATTAACCCAACGCACATTCGGGCCAACATCATCAGGCGCTACTGCTATGGATGTATCTAACATGAAAGATGGTGATTATGCAGGCCTATTGTTATTGCAAAAAAAATACGAATGGGTTGGCGTAAAAGCAACCGCTACAGGAAAAGCGATAGTAGTTGGCGATGGACAAGGTGCCAAAGAAGTTGAAGCAGCTAACATCCCTGTCAATCAAAAAGTGGTGTACTTTAAAGCCGATTGCGACTTTACCAACCGCACAGACAAAGCTTATTTATACTACAGCCTTGATGGCAAAGCGTGGACAGCTATTGGCAACGAGCTAAAAATGTCATACACGTTGCCGCACTTTATGGGCTACCGTTTTGGTTTGTTTAATTATGCTACTAAAACAACCGGCGGTTATGTTGATTTTGACTACTTCAGGGTAAGCACGCAGATCAACGCGAAAAAATAATATTTGTAGTTTCTTAATAAAAAGCAAAGGCAGATCCCGGAAAGGTTTCTGCCTTTGTTTTTTTCTATGTATTTGTAGTTGATTTATTAGGTGCCTGTAGCGTTTTGTTTGCGGCAACCGTTCAATAAAGTAAATCCTGTTGAACCATGAAATACACAGTAATATTATTTGCATTACTACTGGGGCTATGCGGATGCAAGCGCGAGCAGATAAACAAATCAAATTCCATTTTACTTTTAAAGGTAGATTATCAAACATTTGCGTTTGAAGGCGGTGAAGAACAATCCATAAGCACATCGCTACCTAATGTTGACACAATTCCCCTAAGGGTTTATTATAAAAGTCCCGGCGATTTTGGCGAAATAGCGCTTTATTACAAACCAGATGATATGCTGCTATTTAAAGGTTCAATAATTTGGATGGGAAAGGGAAGTATAACCCACCCTGTCACATTTCGCTCCCCCGGCACTTTTGCAACAAATGCCGTAACGATTGATTATCCGGGTGATGCTGCATTTAAGCTTAAAACCACTCCAACTACCGAAATGCAGAACAACTTAAAGCAGATATGGAAAACCATTGCCAAACTAAATATCGTATCGGACTATCGAAAAAGCGGCAAAAAAATAGAAGTATTATTATATACACCAAGCGTTGGCATAGGCAACCCTGCTGATTGGGATTGGATAATATTAATGGGTAAGTAATTTAAAGGCCACGCAATTACGCAGCCTTTAAACTCAAAACAGAAAACAATTACGCTTCCAGCATTTCATCCAGATTGGTAAGCGCAGAAGTAAACCCTTGGCTGAAGCCCATTTGCAGAATGGTTTCCAAAGCGGTCTCGCTGTCAAAACTCAGTTTTACGTCAGCCTTTGAGCCTGTGGCTGTACTGCTAAAATCGGTTTTCCAATACATGGTGGGCATGCCGTCGGTTATGTTGCCGTTCTCATCGCAGAAATTGCTTGTCGCGCTAAAGCTTTTACCGGCATCTATGGCAGTAAAATCAACGCGGCAATAATGGCGCTCCCCCTCGGGGCCCAGCATGTAATACAGCCATGTGCCGCCAATACTAAAATCCATGCTTTGGGTAACTGCCTTCCATGGGCGGGGTGCCCACCATTGGTCAAGCAGTTCAGGCTGCGTCCAGGCGGCCCAAACGCGTTCAACTGTCCCTTTAAATTCTCTAACTACATGTAATGTTTTGTTGGGCAGATCTTTCTCTACCACGGTCTCATAATTTGCCATTGCTGTTTGTTTTATAGGTTATGCTAATAAGTTATCTAATTGATCAAAGCGGTCTTCCCATTGTTTTTTAAACTGTTCTAACCATACGTCTATCTCTTTCATTTTTTTGGGGTTAAAGTGATAATAAATCTCCCGGCCGTTTTGTTCTTGCTTTACAACCTCGCATTCTGTTAATATTTTAATATGTTTTGATACCGCCTGCCTGCTGCTGTTAAAATGTTCGGCAAGGGCATTGGGGGTCATGGCCTGTAATGCCAGTAAGGCTAATATGGCCCGGCGGGTGGGGTCGGCTACTGCCTGAAAAATGTCTCTCCTTATCATAATTTGCAACCGTTTGATTGCAAATATACACGCAACCATTCGATTGCGCAAATTTTTGTGGAAATTTATTTTAGCTATTTGTGTTTAACAATAATTAGCTTTGAGAAGACCGTTAAATAAACATAAACTTTTTACTAAAAAAATTAGCATTTATCAATTTTATTATTATTTTTGCTGAAGATATAATTTAAGATGAGCAACGCAGATAAGTTAAAAGCACTACAGCTTACGCTGGATAAACTGGAAAAATCATACGGAAAAGGCACCATAATGAAGTTGGGTGACTCTGTTATTGAAGCAACAGAGGTTATTTCAACCGGATCATTGGGCCTTGATATAGCATTGGGCGTGGGTGGCCTTCCCAAAGGAAGGGTAATAGAAATATACGGACCTGAGTCATCGGGTAAAACCACGTTGGCCATACACGCTATTGCCGAGTCGCAAAGAAATGGCGGTATAGCAGCATTTATAGATGCTGAGCACGCCTTCGATCGTTTCTACGCTAAAAAACTGGGCGTAGATGTGGAGAACCTTTTGATATCTCAGCCGGATAATGGTGAGCAGGCCCTTGAAATTGCCGATAACCTTATCCGCTCAGGCGCTATTGATATTTTGGTTATTGACTCGGTTGCCGCGTTGGTGCCAAAGGCAGAGATTGAGGGCGAAATGGGCGACTCAAAAATGGGTTTGCACGCGCGTTTAATGTCACAAGCATTACGTAAATTAACAGGCACCATTGCCAAAACCGGATGCTGCTGCATATTTATTAACCAGCTGCGCGATAAGATCGGTGTAATGTTTGGTAACCCTGAAACTACCACCGGAGGTAACGCGCTTAAGTTTTATGCGTCTGTGCGTTTGGATGTTCGCCGTATATCACAAATAAAAGATACCGACGAGGTATCAGGCAACAGGGTTAAGGTTAAGATAGTTAAAAACAAGGTAGCTCCTCCGTTCCGTATTGCCGAGTTTGACATTATGTTTGGCGAGGGTATATCAAAAGCAGGGGAGATAATTGACCTGGGTGTTGAGCACAACATCATCAAAAAATCGGGTTCATGGTTCAGCTATGGCGAAACCCGCTTAGGCCAGGGCCGCGACGCGGTTAAACAATTGATATTGGATAACCCTGAACTAATGGATGAACTGGAAACCCGCATCAAAAGCGAAGTTACCGGCGACAAGCTGATGGAAGAAGCGGAGTAGTAGTTGATTAGAGATTAGTTAACTAGTGATTAGAGTTATCGAAAGAAATAGTTTTTAAGCCGCTCCGTTGAGTGGCTTTTTTTGTTTATGTTATACTCTTTAACAAATAAACTAATCAACTAGCCTCTAATCACTAGTTAACTAATCTCTAACACCCATCACTATTTCACCGTAAACGTACGCCGGCTCACCGTATGCGCACTGAAATACCCGAGCACGGGTTTATCAAAATTATTGAGCGGATTAGTTGGCGCTACAGATGCATCGCCCATTGCATTACCATCCTGTTTAGCAAAAGTGAACCAATATTTAAAAATAGTCTCATCAACACACTGCATTTCAATATCTATCTTATCACCCGGTTTTAGCTCTATATCGTCTTGATATAAGGCAACCCGTACCGTTCGGCCATTATTAAACTGATCATCGCGCGCAAAAACCCGCCTTATCAACAGGCCATTTACGTTAAGCACAAAATGATACTGGTTTTTCTCGGCAATGGGGTCGGTATAGTATACAACTACTGTTCTTCTCATCTTTCCCTGAAAAGTTTGCTCATCAATAGCCAGCGAATCTATCATAACTAAATTAGGCATTGTTGATGATGCCTTATACGTTTGCCCGTCAACATCAACCTGCAACGTATATGTTCTGCCGGGGCGGCCAATTACAGGCTGACCCTGGTACACACCCGGGGTGATCTCTGTTAGAGATATGGGAGAATTCCCTGTAGTCATCTTCACCGTAGCATTTCTAACGGGCGGAAAGTTACTTGGATCGCTAAAACTAACAGATCGGGATAACCTCACTGCTGGCACATGGCTAAGATTAATAACGCCCCCCTCAATAACCAGCTGTGGCGAAGCATTTTTAAGGTCAATATCTATCACCTTTTCGCACGAGGCAAAAGTGATCGCCAGAAAAACAAAAACCGCTAACCTGTAAAATGCCTTCATATTAAAACTTAAAATTATAAGTTACAGACGGAACTATGCCAAACAAACTTGTTTTTACCGCTTCGGTACGCGATGGATCACTCTCATTATCTCTGAATGTAATAGTGTACGGGTTTTTACGATTGTAGGCATTATACAAACCAAAGGTCCAGCTGGAGTGGAAGCGTTTGTGCTCGCGCCCATCAAGTGTTACACCCAGATCAAGCCGGTGATAAGCTGGCATCCTGTCAGAATTGCGCGTTGGGTAATAAAACGTGGTTATGCCACCTACACGGTATTTTCCCTGCGGATAGGTTACAGCATTCCCTGTTCCGTACACAAAAGTAGCAGACATGGTTACCCGTTTGGTTGCTTTATAAATACCAACTAACGATACATCGTGCGTACGGTCATGCGTTGCCGGGAAATACTGACCGCTGTTTATGTCATCAAATTTTTTCTCGGTTTTTGAAAGCGTATAGCCTATCCAGCCGGTAAGTCGGCCCGCCTTTTTCTTAACAAAAAGCTCAACGCCGTATGCCCTGCCCTGCCCATAAACCAGTTGCGACTCCACATCCTCGTTACCTACCAGCTGCGCGCCATCCCTGTAATCTATCATGTTGTTCATGTGCTTATAATAGGTTTCGGCAGAAAACTCATAGGTGTTATTGGCCCTATTGGCAAAATATCCTAGAGAAAACTGGTCGGATATACCGGGTTTAATATTGTTGCTGCTCATTACATACAAATCAGTGGGCGTACTGGCGGTTGAGTTGGCTAACAAGTGTATGTTTTGCGTGTTACGGTTATATGATGCTTTAACAGAGCTAAGACCGGTGAGTTTATAGTTAACTGATGCACGTGGCTCAAGGTTGAGATAGCTTTTAATTACCTGGCCGGAGGAATAACTGTTTGTTGCCATTACCGAACCATTAGTGTTGTAGGTTTTAATTGTGCCCGGCCCCACAAGCGAGAACGAACTTAGCCTTGTTCCGAAAATAATATCAAGCCTTTCAGACGGGCGCCACTCATCAGAAGCGTAAACCGAAGCCTCAATGCCATAACGATTTTGAATTGTGCGGGCATTAATGGACGACGACTCAGATGAGCTAATCTCACCCGGTGCAATGGTGTGGCGGGTAGCGTTAATACCAAAATACAACGTGTGTTTATCAGACATAAAATACTGCAGGTCCTCTTTGAGGTTAAAGTCTCGTATTCTTGATGTTACTTTAAAGTCGCGCTTGGCGTTATAACTCTGTATAATGTAACTGTAGTTACTGTAAATAAGCGATGTGTTTAAAAACAATTTGCTATTAAACACATGGTTAAACCTTAACGTACCCGTTTGGTTACCCCAATTGGTTTCAAAGTTATTTTTAAGGCCAAGCACATCCTTGCCAAAATATCCCGAAATAAAAAGGGTGTTCTTATCGTCAAAATGGTAGTTGGCCTTGGCATTGATGTCATAAAAATAAAGACTTGCATTGCGGGTAGTAGAGTCTGACGATAGCTTTAAAAACATATCAGCATAGGTACGGCGGGCGCTAACCATAAATGAGCCTTTATTTTTAACAATGGGCCCCTCAAACTTAAGGCGCGACGCTATCAAGCCGATGCCGCCCTGCACGGTATACTCTTTATCATTACCCTCTAACATTTTTATATCTAACACTGACGACATACGCCCACCATATTGCGCAGGCATGCCTCCCTTGTACAGGCTTACATCCTTAATGGCATCGGTATTAAACGTTGAAAAAAAGCCGAACAGGTGCGATGCATTATACACCACCGCCTCATCCAGCAGTATCAGATTTTGATCAGATCCGCCGCCGCGAACATAAAAGCCGGTATTACCGTCGCCCGTAGTTTTAATGCCGGGCAAAAGCTGAATGGTTTTTAAAACGTCCTTCTCGCCAAAAATTACCGGTATATTATCCAGCTGCTTAACATCAAGCCGCATAAGGCCCATCTGCGCGCTTTCAATATTATCAGCCTCGTGACCTGATTTGGCCGTAACAGCAACTTCTGTAAGCGTGTTGTTGGATGTTAGACTAATATTAAGCTGTGTATTTCCATTTAACTGTACGGGTTGGGTAACGGTACCGTAACCCACAAAACTTACCACAAGGTTATAGTTACCCTGCGGCGCACTTAATGAGTAAAAGCCATAAGCGTTTGTAGCCACCCCGCTTTGCTTTAACTCCAGTACACGCACGGTAGCGCCTATCAATGTTTCGCCGGTAGCTGCATCTTTAACCGTTCCGCTAACTGCATAGCTTTTTTGCGCGTGTGCGCTGTTATGGCAAAAACAGATAAGTAGGCACAGCAACAAATAAAAAACCGGAAACTTATGCATTAGCGGCGCGTAGTGGTTAAAATTGGGCCAAATATATCCTATTAAGCCTATAAAAACGGCTTTTACAGTACAATAGTATATTATAACTTTTATACCGATGTCTCTTCGCGTTCAACAGTTACGGTACATTCGCCAATAAAAGCGGCAAGGGCGCCAACAGCAGCCAATACAGGCGCTATCATGGCCGCAACCACTCCTATTGTTACCGGGAAGGTCATTAACTCTTTTCCGTCCTTATCAGTTATTGTTATTCGCCGAATGTTTCCTTCGGCTATAAGCTCTTCACTTTCTTTAAAAGATTTTCGCCATTCAGTGTAAAACTTTCTTTGCCTGCCATTGTATTTTTTTATTTATGACATGCTTACTTCTGTTATTGTTACATTTTTGGCGTTAAACCATTATATTTATAGCATTTGCATGGTTGGCGGAAATAGAAATGGATAAAAAAAATACTACACCTGCAGAGGGTTATAGGAGCGATTCGCTGACTAAGGATAATCTTACGGATTTAAAGACATTGTATAACCAGTATGCCGATAAGCTGCTTGGTTATATTATGCCTATTATAAACGACAGGACCCTTGCCGAAGAATGCGTTGTTAAAATATTCACCGATATTTCTTCGTCAAATAACTTGTCTCAGCTAAATACCGGCTATAGTACCTGGAGCCGTTTAATGGCATTGGCCAACCAACAACTTGAGGCTCTGGGTAAAACTACTACAGAATGTAAATCCGTAATTAACAATACTGCGTATATACAGTCTCATAAATATCTCAATAAAATGACAGAGACTCAGCGCCTTGTATTTTGCGGGGTTTATTACCATCGTAAAAGCACAGCGACACTGGCAACTGAGCTAAGCTTGTCTGAACAAGATCTAAGACTTAGATTGAAAGAGGCTTTTATGATAATTAGGGGTGTGAAGGATGAAAATTAAGGAGTACATAGAAAGCGGTACGCTGGAGGCATTTGTTTTAGGAGCAGCAAGCGAAGAGGAGGTTAATGAACTCATTAGGGCGCGCAAGCAATATACAGAGGTAGATAATACACTGGCCGAATTAGAGGCCGATATGGAGCGCATAGCTCAATATATGGCGTTACCACCACCGCCTGATATGTTTGCAAGGATAGAGGACAGCATTAATGATCTGGTATTAACACCGGAAACAGAGATAATGCGCCCCAATTACAAAGAATGGGGCAAACGCACCGAAGAAAACAAAAACAGGTATATAGAAGTTGAGGCTGAATCAAACTACATGCGCCTGCATAAAAGCTGGAAATGGGTATTTGCAGCCGTGTTTGTATTAGGAAAGATATTTTTAGCCACTGCCATTTATTTTTACCTTGAAAACAGGCAGATGAAGCAGCAAGTGCAGGAGTTAAAGACCGAAATGCGAGCCATCAAAACAGCCACACCGAATGCTAATTAATTAATTAGCAACCAGTCTAATAGGAAAATTTTAAAGGAATAGTTGAAAAAATTGTGTATAGTAAAATAATCACTATATTTGTGGTTTGGTAAGAAATCCTTTCTTACTAATGTGATAAGGTTTAGGTTGGAGCCTTCTGACAGCGAGTGTCGGGAGGCTTCTTTTTTTGCGACGAGATTTAAACCAAAACCTTATTCAACCTCTGCATCTTAACGCGAGTTATTCGCAAAAGCAAGCCAAAATGGCATAAAATTACCCTTTGAAAACCAGCCACTTACTATAAAAAGCACATTATGGCACAACAATTGGACCCCTTAAAACGTCATTAATAAAGGTTTTAACAAAAAAAGGAAAGGAATCTATTAAGCACTTTACTCAACTATTTTATTCATTTAAAGAAGATAACATGAGAAAGTTCCTTTTTGTAGCAGCCGTAATTTCCTCGGCATTATACTTTGCTCCGGGCAAAGCAACCGCCCAGGCAACCGATACAACGAGAAAAACAACACCCGCTACTACAGCCCCTGCTGCTACACCGGCAGCACCTGCTGATGACGTAGCGAGAGTACTATTGAGCAATGCTGATTACTCTTCGGCAGCTGCCGCTTTTAAAAGTGCAGGTTTAGACACTGTACTAAGAGTTGGCGGGCCATATACCATATTTGCACCCAACAATAACGCTTTTAGTAAGCTGCCAGCAGGCAAGCTGGATAGTTTAAGTAAAGACCCGGCTAAACTGGCCACATTTTTAAAGGGCCACGTGGTAACCGGAAAGTACGCTAAAGCGGATATTATAAAAGCGCTAACTGATGGCAAGGGTAAAGCAACACTTAACACTGTTGATGGCCAATCGCTGGCTTTATCTGTAAGTCCGAATAAAACGCTGCAGCTTACCAACTCTGCAGGCGTATCGGCAGAGGTTTCGCTTTATGACCTGATAGGTACCAATGGTATAGTAAACGGAATAAATGCGGTGCTACTGCCCAAGTAAATTTAATAGCTTATAATTTTGTTGCGCCCCGGTTGAAAGATCGGGGCGTTTTTTTGTGGTATCGAGTCTTTTCCGCCGGAAAACTCCCGGGGTGTCTCACGCAGACTCACGGGGCTCAGGGTAGCGCACCCAGCTCTGAGCCCCCTCACCATATTTATCATTACCATGACAAACCCAGCCGCAGTTTTTTGCTAATTTTGTCCACAATGACAAATTTAACCCGCGAAACAGTTTTACAGGCGCTAGGCAACGTTGAAGAACCCGACCTTAAAAAAGACCTTGTTACCCTTAACATGATACAGGATATTGTGATTGACGGCAACCGGCTCAGCTTTTCGGTGGTGTTAACCACGCCGGCCTGCCCGCTAAAATCACTTATAGAGCATGCCTGCCGCAACGCCATAGCCCACTTTATAAGCAAGGATGTGGAGGTAAGCATCAACATGACATCGCGGGTAACAACGCAAAAAAACACCGGCGTGCCCGGCGTAAAAAATATAATAGCAGTAGCTTCAGGCAAAGGCGGCGTGGGTAAATCAACCGTGGCGGCTAACCTGGCGCTCGGTTTGGCTAAAAGCGGCGCAAGCGTTGGTTTAATTGATGCTGACATTTACGGTCCATCAGTACCCATAATGTTTGGGTTAGAGGGTGCCAAGCCACGGGCCAGCAACGTTAACGGCAAAACGCTAATTGAGCCTATTGAAAAATATGGCATCAAGCTGCTTTCTATAGGCTTTTTTACTGACCCCAACCAGCCCGTACCCTGGCGCGGACCAATGGTGTCAACTGCCGTTAAACAATTGTTTAATGATGCCGATTGGGGTGACCTTGACTACCTGGTAGTTGATCTGCCTCCGGGCACCGGCGATATACACATCACCATAACACAAAGTTTCCCGGTTACCGGGGCGGTTATAGTTACCACGCCACAAAACGTTGCCCTGGCCGATGCTAAAAAAGGAATAGGCATGTTTTTAATGGATGCCATTAACGTGCCGCTGCTGGGTATAGTAGAGAACATGTCGTACTTTACGCCTGCAGAACTGCCTGACAATAAGTACTACATTTTTGGACAAGGTGGCGGTAAAGCCCTTGCCGAGCGCCTGGAAGTGCCGTTTTTAGGTGAGATACCGCTGGTAAAAAGTATAAGCGACAGCGGCGACGCGGGCAAACCGATTGTGCTGGCCGAAGAAAATGAGGTGATGGTTAACGCCTTTACCGAAATGGCTAACCGTGTGGCGCAGCAGGTATCGGTAGCTAACGCGCTGGCAAATAGCGTTAATGTTGTAAATAATTAATAACTTTACTTTTAAAACAGTAAAAAATGACTTTATTAGAGCAGGTGGAAGAAGCATTGGATAGCATCCGTCCGTATTTGGAAACGGATGGCGGCAATGTTTCTGTTGAAGAAATAACTGCGGACAAAGTGGTTAAGCTTAAGTTGCTGGGTTCGTGCGGGTCATGCCCGATGAGCATCATGACGCTTAAGGCCGGTATTGAAGGCGCTATAAAAAAAGCGGTACCTGAGATAACTGCAGTTGAGGCCATCAACCTTACAGATATTGATGACCCTAACGCCGTATTGCCGGAAAATTTAAGATAATTGTTAATGATTTGTTAAAGTGGTGGCAACCTTGCTGTAGCTTTAAAAACTAAAAAGTATTTTTATACGTTTTAACAGGTATAAGAGACTGGAAAAATAATGAAATACCTTATTGGCATATTGCTTTTGGCTTGCAGCCTGACTTCGTCTGCTCAAAATGCGGACAAGCCATTGGTGCAATTCAGTGGTATTATATACAATGCCGATAATAGATCAGTGGTTCCTTATGCCACCATTACCGATGTTACTACGGGCAAACAGGTGGGCGCGGCCAACTACGAAGGCTACTTCTCTTTTGTAGTGCATGAGCAGGACAGCCTTAAATTTACAAGCGTAGGCTATCACCCAACTACGGTAGTTATTCCTAAAGATATTACTAAAAAGAGCCTTATAGTAGAGATCCGCATGTTGGCGCAAGTTGTTAACCTGCCAATGGTGCGTATCTTTCCGTGGGCCACTACTGATGAGTTCAGGCACGACTTCCTAAGCATGAAGATAGCTGATGATGATCTGGAGATCGCCCGTAAAAACCTGAGCGCTTCGTCAATAAATAACCTTAAAAGGACGCAGCCGATGAGTGGTTACGAAAACTTTAATGCACAGGATAAGCACAACGCTGTGGTTAACTCTCACTCATTTACCAATCCGTTGCTTAACCCTTTTGCCTGGGGTAGTTTGATACGCGATATTGCCGCCGGCGATAAGTCGCGTAAGGAGCAAAACTAATTTTTACCGGCCCTTTTTAACCGCCGGAAATTTCATTTTATATTCTACATCCACCATCCCGCGCGATATATCGTTCAACTTTTTTTCTAACATGCGTTTACGCAACGGGCTTAGTTTATCGGTAAACAGTTTACCCTCTATATGGTCGTACTCATGCTGAATAATGCGGGCGGCCATGCCAGAGAAGGTTTCTTCGTGGTGTTTCCAGTTCTCATCATAGTAGGATATTTTAACAACTGATTTACGCATCACATCCTCGCGTATCTCCGGAATACTTAAGCAACCTTCGTTAAAAGCCCATTCCTCGCCGGTCTCATCCAATATGCAAGCGTTTATAAATACCTTTTTAAAGCCTTTTAGTTCCGGCTCATCATCATCAAAGGGAGTGGCATCTACAACAAACAAACGCATGCTCAAACCAATTTGCGGAGCTGCCAGCCCAACACCGCGGGCGCCATACATGGTTTCAAACATGTCGGCCACTAACTCTTTTATATGCGGGTATTCTGCAGGCTCAATAGCTGTAGCTTGCTTGCGCAGAACAGGGCTTCCGTAAGCGATGATAGGGTATTTCATAACGCAAAATTACACGTTTATTTTAATAATCTGATAACACCGGCTGTCACCGCAGGGAAATCGTTTTTAAAAACAGGAGGCTCCTATAGAGCCGATAAAAATCGTGTGATCATTCTATAAACAGGTAGTTCCTATGGAACTATATTGTTTTTATAGCAGACTCCATAGGAGTCGCGTGTTTATAGCATTAACAGTGAAGGTTAACGGCTCCGGCAGGTGCCTCCTTTCGAGCGGCAAAGTTAGAAGCGATTTCTACTGCAATACGCCGCTGCTACTCAGGCTTGAACATGAGCGTAGTGAGCTTACCTGTATCAAATATCTCATTACTTATCTCCAACAATTGCGCGGCTGTTACTTTGTTTATTTTATCAAACAGTTGCTGCAAGGTATCGGCACAATTATAATCCATCACACTTTTGGCAAGTGATAAAATAAGACTCATACGGTTTTCCTCGGCCAGCGCTATCTGCCCGATAAACTTTTGCTTGGCCTGGTGCAGTTGTAAAACACCAATCGGCTGGTCGCGCAGTTTTTTCAGCTCCTTATTAACTAACGATATGGCCTTATCGGCTTTTTCGGTATCGGTACCAAAGTAAACAGAAAATATGCCGGTATCAGAAAAAGCGGTGTAGTTAGACTCTACTGTATAAGCTATGCCGTGTTTCTCGCGTATTTCTAAATTAAGCCGGCTGCTCATGCCCATCCCGCCCAAAATATTGTTAAGCAGCAGCAATCCTGTTTTATTGGGATGCATAGCCGGATAAGCGTGGTTGCCAATAATACAGTGCGTTTGCGATATGGGTTTACGTACAATACTCTTAGCAAGACCATAGTTAACAGGGGTAGCGCGATGCTTGACCGATGTATTTGCCGGAATCTGTCCCCAGTATTTTTCGGCAAGCTTTATCACCTTATCAAATGTGTAATCGCCAAAAACAGCGAATATCATTTGTGATGTATTGTAGTTGTTTTGGATGAAGCGCCGGATATCGTCTTTACAAAAGGCCGATACCGTTTGCGTGGTGCCTAAAATATTATTACCCATGGCGTGCCCCTTAAACAACATGGCCTCAAAATCATCCTGAATTGCCTCCTCTGGTTGGTCAAGGTATGATGCTATCTCATCCAATATCACGCCGCGCTCCTTTTCCAGCTCATCATCAGGAAATGTGGAGTGAAAAACAATATCCTCAAACAGATCAATGGCGCGCTCCAGGTGCGGGTTCAGCAACGACGCATGCACGCATGTATACTCCTTAGTGGTATAGGCGTTCAGATCGGCCCCAACCAGTTCCAGCCTGTTCAGTATCTGGTTGGTGCTGCGTCGCTCAGTTTCCTTAAACAGCAAATGCTCAATAAAATGGGCCAGGCCCTCTTTATTTTCCGGTTCATCGCGCGAGCCGGCATTTACCATAAAGCAGCAATGCGTAATAGCCGACGTGCTGTATTTATGTAAAATTTTAATGCCGTTGGCAAGTGTATGCACCTGATATTCTGTCATAGGGGGGCAAAGATAGCGATATTGACGTGTTTTTAAGTGGCTTCAACATTAAGGCATTCGGTCAAAATAAGTACATTTACCGCCATAAGCAAAAGTGTATGAAAGTTGGCAAGGTACCGGTAGCTCCAATTGTGTTGCTTCTGATCTTCGGTTCAAAATTTATTGTAAACGTTTTCTTCCCTAACAAATCGGCTGCTTTTGATCCCGTATTCACAGGAATAATGGAGATAGCTATAGTAGTTGCTTTGATCTATTACATAACGCTGTTTGTGAAGTGGTTATATAACTACCGTAAAGCCGCTTAAGGCGCAACCCTCCATAAAATGAAAACCCAAATTGCCGAACTTGAGTTTGAATTAGTAATAGGCCCCGACCAGATACAGGACCGCGTTGATGCAATTGCCGCGCAACTGAATGTGGATTATGCGGACAAAAACCCATTGATAGTTGGTGTGCTTAACGGCGGCTTTATTTTTATGGCCGATCTGGCAAGAGGGATAAATATACCCTGCGAACTTGCTTTTATAAAAGTGGCCAGCTATCATGGCGGCACTAAAACCACAGGGCAGCTACGCAAAGACCTCGACCTTACCGTTGATATTGATGGCCGCCATGTAATATTGGTTGAGGATATATGCGATACAGGCAACACGCTGAATGTTTTAATTGAAGATCTGAAACAACGAAAACCGGCATCCATCACAGCATGCGCTATGCTTGTTAAACCCGCCGCGCATCAATATCACATAGCCGAACTTAAATACATTGGTTTTGAAATAGAAGATAAGTTTGTGGTAGGCTATGGCCTTGATTATAAAGAACAAGGCCGGAACCTGGCAGGCATTTATCAGCTGGTAGTATAAAAAGTGATAAGGATCATACCCGTTAAAGGGTCATTTTTATGTTATTTACTTTGATTATCTGCTCATCATTGTAAATTTGCACGTTGACTATTGGTGTACCGTGTTGATTAACACAGCACCAAATTCAAATAAACCTCAAACGCATCCGTTATTAGGATGAGTTTATTAAAACTCTTGCTTTAAAATAAATCGTCATGATCGCTTTCGTTATTATTAACGTTATTTTTTGTCTGTCATTTTTGGTATTTGCTTACCTTAATTTTAACGACCCCGACTGGTACTTATGGGTACCTATTTATGTTGCTGTAGCGGTTTGCTGCGGTTTGGCGGCCTATGGCATGTACTACCCAAATACCTATTTGGGCCTAACGGCGTTCTATCTTATTTACGCGGTTAAACTATATTTTGAAAAGGATGGCGTTAGGGATTGGATAGTGAAGTACCGTACGCCAAGCCTGGTTGAATCAATGAAAGCCGAAAAGCCTTTTATTGAAAACACACGCGAATTTTTTGGGTTGTTGATCATATCTGCCGCGTTAATAATAGATTATTTTGTGGTGATGAATATTGCGGTTTAAAGTATTATGTACAACTACGATATAGATTCGCTGAAACAGCTTTTTGAAAAAATACTGGCAAAACATGTTCCTGCCGATGTATTTAATTGGCTAAAGCAAAAAGGCAACTTCAATACACAATTTGTGCTGGTGCCCCGTAAAACCGGCAAGGCTGTGCTACACATTCACGAAGATGACGATGTACAGCTTGATAGTATTATTCCCGGACTTAATATAAAAGGATGGAGTACGGATATGCTTGGCCGGGCTTATTTACTGCTCAATTTAGACGCTTCCGATAAGGCCGAATATTTCCGCGTAATTGAAAACCTGTTTTTAGCTGCCGAAGTTAATGAGCTGGTTTCGCTTTATTCCTCTTTGCCACTCCTGGCGCATCCAGATATCTGGGTTAAGCGTTGTGCAGAGGGCATACGCAGCAACATAGGCAATGTGCTGGAAGCCATAATGTACAACAACCCGTATCCGGCTAAAAACTTAGACCAGGCGGCATGGAACCAGCTGATATTAAAAGCCTTTTTTACCGGCAAAGATGTAAATAAAATTGAAGGCATTGACCAACGCGCCAACGCCGACCTGGCTTATATCATCAGCGATTACGTACATGAGCGGCGCGCCGCAGGACGGGAAATAAACCCTGCATTATGGCGCTTTACCGGTCCGTTTATTGACGGGAGATTGTTGGAGGATATACAATGGGCATTAGATAGCGGCGTTTATATTAATCAAAAAGCTGCCGCTTTAGCGTTGGCGCACTCCGATTATGAACCTGCCATTGCCCTGTTGAACAGCCAGCCGAAGTTGAAAAGTGATATAGAACAAAAGAAAATAACCTGGGATAGCCTAACGCTTGAATTTCAGCATTAATACCCCAAAAACAGCGTAGCATTATGTGTTGTACTCATTCATTCGAAGACAGAATATTAGCCGATAAAGACACGACCCCGGTTGACCTGAGCGGTATAAAAGGGATGAAATTTTTTGATCCGCATGTGCACATGACATCCCGCACAACGGACGATTACCAGGCCATGGCCGATGCCGGCATTGTAGCTTTAATTGAACCCGCCTTTTGGCTGGGTCAGCCACGTACGGGCTTAGACAGCTTTCGCGATTATTACAGCAGCTTAATAGGTTGGGAGCGTTTCCGTTCATCGCAATTTGGCATTAAGCATTACTGCACCATCGGACTTAACTCGCGCGAGGCCAACAACGAGGCCCTTGCTGAGCAGGTGATGGAAATGCTGCCGCTTTTTATTTATAAGGAAGGCGTGGTTGGCATTGGCGAAATTGGTTTTGATGACCAAACAGCCGCCGAAGAAAAATATTACCGTGTACAGCTTGAGCTGGCTAAAGAAGCCGGGCTACCTGTACAAATACACACACCACACCGCGATAAAAAAGGCGGTACCACACGCAGTATGGACATAGCCATTGAGCATGGCCTTGACCCACACATGGTGATTGTTGACCATAACAACGAGGAAACCGTTAAAGAAGTGCTTGACCGCGGATTTTGGGCAGCGTTTACTATCTATCCGTTTACAAAAATGGGTAATGAGCGTATGGTTGAGATAGCTAAGCAATACGGCAGCGAGCGCATAATGGTAAATTCAGCAGCCGATTGGGGCATAAGCGATCCGCTGGCTGTAGCTAAGACGGCTGCGCTGATGAAAATACGCGGCATAAGCGATGAAGACATCCGCTTAATGACCTACCAGAATGCCATAACCGCCTTTGCCCAAAGCGGGCAGATTGACGAGGCAGATTTTTCCGGCGGAACAGGTGTTGTGGACCAAAGCCAGCGCTTTGAAGGGAACACCGTGTTACGCGGGGGCCAACAGCCTCGGGTTGATAAAAATTCCATTATCATCAGTTAAAAATGGCATCAAAGGCTATCATATACCTGCGGCTGATGCGACCCGCCAACGTAGTAACTTCGGTTGCTGATGTACTGGCCGGGATAGCCATAGCCGGGTACTTTACTGATCTGCCTTTTGTAACCAATAGTTTCTACCCCGTATCATTGCTGTGCCTTTCAACCATGGGGCTGTACGGCGGCGGCATTGTATTTAATGATGTTTTTGATGCCGAACTGGATAAAAAAGAACGGCCCGAGCGCGCCATACCCAGCGGGCTAATAAGCAAAGGCGAAGCAACCGCGCTCGGCATCTTCCTTTTATTATGGGGAATAGGGTTTGGATACGCGCATAGCCCGCAGTCGGGTTTAATTGCTGTTTTTATAGCTTTTTTTGCCCTGTTGTACAACCGCGTTAGCAAACACAATAGGTTTTTTGGTCCTTTAAATATGGGGCTGTGCCGGGGGCTTAACCTGTTGTTGGGTATAAGTATTATAACTGCAGCGCTTGGGCATTGGTATTACCTGGCGGCTGTGCCTATACTTTACATTTTTTCTGTAACCATGATAAGCCGCGGCGAAGTTCATGGCGGCAACAAAAGCAATTTGTATATAGGCGCATCGTTGTACCTGGTGGTAATTTTTGCCATACATTTTTTCTCGGCACATCACAGGCCGCAGCCGCAAACCATGCTATACACCATGTTTTTCCTGATAGTTTTTGGCTGGATGATATTCAAGCCACTGGCCGCCGCTATAAAAGATCCCGTAGGAAAAAACATTGGCAAAGCGGTTAAAGCCGGCGTTATCTCCTTAATATTAATGGATGCGGCATGGGCCGCTGCTTTTGACGCCATTTACCCTGCCATATTCATAGCTTGCCTGTTGCCGGTTTCAATAGGTTTTTCTAAGTGGTTTGCGGTTACGTAAGGTATTCTACTACAACAATGCCATTAACATTAGCCCTATGGTGTAAAGCATCAAAGAAACATTCCCCCAAAGTCCTATTTTGTTCAACCTTTTCCTGGCTGATTTAAACCCAATATAGACACCGATAGGAGCAATTGCAAAAACAAGCGATTGGCTAAAACCCAAGTAGATCAGGTTCTCCTTTCTGACATTATAATAATGGTATAAATACGTTGCCGCTATTGTTCCCAGAGATATAAAGAGACAGATCAAAAACAATATAAATGATGCGGATATCTTACTTTTCATTACACTAAACTAACTATTATAGCTTCAACCTCAATATTTCCGTCAAATTTTTGATAAGGTATTGAGTTTAATAATATCTTTTAGATATTAGCCTTTTATATGGAATATTTACAGCAGACCTTTAGTGTGAAGTTTGAGTACAAGGTCTTTTTTACTTCCGGGCTTTTTGATCTGTCAAACACTTGTTTTGACGATTTTCTTTTGGCCAATGCAACGTCTGAGTCTGTTAAAAAAATCCTCTTTATAATTGATCAGGATGTGTTGAGAGCAACTCCCGGGCTGGCCGATAAGATCCGCCGGTATTTTTCTATTCATAAAGGCGCGCAGCTTATTCCGGAACTTATTTCAGTACCCGGCGGCGAAAGCGTTAAAAATAACGAAGACAATTTTCATAACCTGTTAGATGTCATTAACAAATATGGCATTGACCGTCACTCATACGTGGCTGCTATCGGTGGTGGCTCCGTATTGGACATGGCCGGATATGCTGCTGCAATCGCGCACAGGGGTATAAAACATATCCGCATACCCACAACTGTGCTGGCTCAAAACGATTCAGGTGTTGGAGTTAAAAATGGCATTAACTTTTTTGGTAAGAAAAACTTCCTGGGCACGTTTGCCCCGCCGGTAGCCGTATTTAACGACGAGAAGTTTTTACTTACGCTGGGCGACCGCGACTGGAGGTCAGGCATTGCAGAAGCTATAAAGGTATCCCTGATAAAAGATCCCGTTTTTTTTGAGTGGATAGAAGAAGCAGCCGAAGCGCTGACAGCGCGCAACATGGACGCCATGAGATACCTGATAAAGCGTTGCGCCGAACTGCACCTTAACCATATTGCCAGCGGCGATCCGTTTGAAAAAGGCTCTTCCCGTCCATTGGATTTTGGGCATTGGAGCGCACATAAACTGGAGCAGTTAACCAACTTCGCGGTATTGCATGGCGAGGCCGTTGCCATGGGCATTGCCTTAGACACGGTTTATGCTAACCTGGCGGGATATATATCAACAGCGGAGACGCAGCGTGTAATAGCGCTTATTAAAAAGATAGGTTTTGAGATAACGCACCCTTTGCTGGAGGTTTCCTCAAGCAATAGCCCTATATTGGTTGGGTTGAACGAGTTTAGGGAACACTTGGGCGGACAGTTAACCATTATGCTGCTAAAACAAATTGGCGAGGGTTTTGAAGTGCACGATATAGATACCGCCATACTTAAAAAAGCCGGAGAAGCGTTAAAGAACGAATACGCCGTTTTAAATCCGGCGTAAAGGGGTGTCATGGTGAGCCTGTCGAACCATCGCGGGTAGAGGCCTGCGCTCTTCCTTCGACAAGCTCAGGATGACAGCCGCACGCATCGCTTAATATTTATAAACCATGCAAACCCCACAGGGCCATTTAACCTACTGCACCAATATTCATCCCGGCGAGAACTGGGCAGGCCACTTTGCCGCTTTACAGCAAAATTTTCCATCAATAAAAGCCCAGGTATCGCCGGATGCACCTATGGGCCTTGGCCTGCGTCTATCACATGAGGCGAGCGTTGAACTACAGAACGCGGACAACCTAACTGAGTTTAAACAATGGCTGGCCGATAACGGCGCCTATGTTTTCACCATGAATGGCTTTCCATACGGCGAGTTCCATAACACAGCAGTAAAAGACCAGGTGCACGCGCCTGACTGGACCACCCACGAGCGTTTGGATTATACCATCCGCATGTTTGGCATATTGAAAAAGCTGCTGCCCGCGGGTATGGAGGGCGGTATATCTACCTCTCCCTTAAGTTACCGGTACTGGCACACTACGCCCGAGCTATTAGCTAAAGCCACCACCTACGCAACTGCCAATATATTAAAGGTGGCCAAGGAACTGATCAGCATTGATCATCAAAGCGGTATTTATATGCATTTGGATATTGAGCCCGAGCCCGATGGCATTTTAGAGAATGGGCCGGAGTTCATCAGTTGGTACACGGATGTGCTGCTGCCACAAGGCAAGCCGGTTATTGCGGAAACATTTGGTGTATCGCAACAGGAAGCTGAAAGATTGATAAAAAGGCACATTTGTCTCTGCTATGATGTTTGCCATTTCGCTATTGGCTATGAACCGCACCAGCAGGTAATTGACGAATTGGAAGAAAAGAGACTTAAAATTGGAAAGATCCAGATAAGCGCGGCGTTAAAGGCACAACTGCCTGCAGACGCTAAAGCACGCAAGCCGATATTGGATACTTTTGAAAAATTTAATGAGCCCACTTACCTTCACCAGGTTATCGCCAAAACAAACACCGGCGCGCTGCTGCGCTATCGCGATCTGCCGAATGCCTTAAGTGATGGCAAAAATGCGGATGTTGAACAATGGCGCGCGCATTTTCACGTACCAATATTCACCGAAGAGCTGGGCTTGCTGCAATCAACGCAAAGCGATATTACAAAGGTGCTGCAGATCAATAAAAGCAAGCCTTTCAGCCAGCATCTTGAGGTGGAAACCTATACCTGGGGTGTATTGCCTGATGAGAAGAAATTGCCCATTAATGACTCCATTGCGAGAGAATTGAACTGGGTGCAAAACAAGTTATAGATAAAATCTATGAAAAAGACTGTTGTTATAGATGTTGTTGGTTTATCCCGATCTGTTATCGGCGAACACACTCCTTTTCTTAAAAAATATATAGCGGATAGAAGCATTGCTACAATCGAACCTGTATTGCCGGCGGTTACCACATCGGTGCAATCAACCTACCTTACGGGCAAGTGGCCAAAAGATACGGGCATTGTGGGTAACGGATGGTTTGATCGGGTAGACTCAGAAGTAAAGTTCTGGAAACAATCCAACAAACTGGTTAACGGCGAAAAAATATGGGACAAAGCCAAGAAGCAGGACCCCTCCTTCACAAGCGCTAACATGTTCTGGTGGTATAATATGTACTCCACTGCTGATTTTTCTGTAACCCCGCGACCACAATATCTTGCCGACGGCCGCAAAATGCCTGACTGCTATTCAGAGCCTGCAGAATTGCGCGATATATTACAGGAGAAACTGGGTCAGTTCCCCTTATTCCAGTTCTGGGGACCGGGCGCCAATATTAAATCAACCCAATGGATAGCTGACGCGTCTATGCTGAACGATGATATGAATGATCCTACATTCACCGTCATCTACCTGCCGCACCTGGATTATTGTCTTCAAAAGTTTGGCCCCGACTTTTCAAAGATCAGCACTGAACTGGGCGAAATAGATAAAGTAGTTGAGCAACTGGTTGGCTTTTATCAAAAGAAAAAGGCGGAGATCATTATCCTGTCTGAATATGGTATCGCACCGGTAAATAACCCTATCCACCTTAACCGTTTATTACGCAAAGAGGGTTTGATACAAATACGTGTTGAGCGGGGCCTGGAACTGTTGGATGCCGCCGCATCAAAAGCCGTAGCCATAGCCGACCATCAGATAGCACATATTTATATCAATGACCCATCCGTTACCGAAAAGGTAAAAAAGCTTTTGAAAGGTGTAAAAGGTGTAGAACTGGTGTTAGATCGCGATGCACAGAAACAATGCCATATAGACCATGAGCGTGCCGGCGATATTGTAGTTGTTGCCGATAAAGACAGCTGGTTTACCTATTACTTCTGGCTGGATGATGCCGTGGCACCCGATTATGCCCGCTGCGTGGATATCCATAAAAAACCGGGTTATGATCCGGTTGAAATGTTTATGACATCAAAGGCACGTGCGGGGTACAAGCTAATGCGCAAGCTGGCGGGTTTCAGGTATGTAATGGATGTGATCCCGCTGGATGCCACGTTGATAAAGGGATCGCACGGGCGCACAAATATTGCAGATGAATATAAAGCCGTATTAATTACCGAAGAACCTCAAGATAAAACTGTGCAGCCAACCGATGTTTTTGATATAATGTGGAAGCATCTTAACAAATAAAGACTACCCGATAGGCACCCACACCTGTATGCTTGTTCCGGCGCCGGGAGCTGATTGATAAGTTATAGTCCCCTTTAAATATTCAACGCGGGCGGCTATGTTCTTTAAGCCAATGCCATCAAAACTATCAACCGCCGCGGTGTTAAAACCAATGCCGTTGTCGGTAATACGGACACTTATGCCTCCTGCCTCGCGATCCAGTTTAATATCCAGAAATGTGGCCTGCGCATGTTTTATAACGTTGTTAACTGCTTCCTGTATAACACGGTAAAGCACTGTTTCAACATTACTTTCCAGCTTATCCTTAAAACCGTTGGCCTCTACCTTAACCTTTAGCTTTTCAGAGTCTATCTTCTCAATAAAGCTTTTCACGTCTGATGCTATGCCCGATCTGAGCAGCATATTCGGCATCATCTGGTGCGATATGTAGCGCACCTCTTTGCAACTTTCTTCAACCAGGGCCAGCGTCTTTTCAGCCAAAAAACGGTCCTCATCGCGCGGCATATCTACACGTTCTATTAATCCGTTCAAGTTCATTTTTACGGCAGAGAACAGCTGCCCCACACCATCATGCAGATCACTGGCTATACGTACACGTTCCTTTTCTTCGGCCTCAATTACTGCCTTGGTCAACTCAGCACGTTGTTCTAGTTTTTCTTCCTGCAAAAGCAATTTCTGTTTGTTTTTATTACGGTTATACAGCAGGCCTGCAAAAGCGAAGGCAGTAACTGAGATACCAATAACTATACCTGTGGTTGTTTTTTGCTTCGCTATGGAAAGCTTTTGAATAGTGTTTTCCTTGTTTAGAATTTTGATTTCCTGTTCTTTTTTCTCTGTCTCGTATTTTTGAGTAAGCTCCAGTACTTTATCAAAATTTGTTCGCTCGGAAAGCGAGTCCTTTGCCTCCATCCATTTTTCGTGGTACGTTAATGCCGACCGGTTATCATCGGTTTTTTTATAGTAATTATACAACGCTTCGTATGATTCTACTATATGTTGCAGATATTTCTCGGCAATGGCGGCCTGTAAGCCCATATCCAGATATTTTTTAGCTTTTGCAAACTCATCCAATCCTAAATAACACCGGCCAATTGCTTTATATAAGGTACCCAGCTCACGCTTGCTATCTATTTTCTTAAATCGCTGTTCCGCCTCAAGCAAGTAGCGTAGCGCATCGTTATAATGATCGCTGTAAAGATAGGTGAGCCCAATTTCATTGTTAATAAGCGCTATATTTAAACGATGGTCCTGTTCAATAAATACCTTCCTGGCCTTAAGCATATATTTAACCGCCAGTTTAAAATTAGCATCATCCTTAGCGTTTAACTGCTTATTCCTGTAAGTAATTCCAATTCCGGCCAGGCTTTGCGCAGCCAAAAGTGGTTCGTTTATTTTAACCCGTAATGCGTATGCTTTTTTATACGTTTCAAGGGCTTTATCAAAATTGTTTAATTGATTGTAGTTATTAGCAATTAACGTCAGACAGTCCGCGCTTCCCCCCAAATTATTAGTACGCTCAAAAATATCAGCTGCTTTTTGAAAATAAAGTACGGCGTCACTTTGCTTTCCCTGTATCCTTAGCAAAGTGCCTAGTTCATTATAGGTATCTCCAAGGGCACCTAAACGATTCTGCTCACGGTGTAGCTTTATTGCGTTTTCAAAATCAATTCGGGCGGAATCTATTTTGTTAGTGCTAAGAAACATTATGCCCCTGTTATAATAACCCAAAGCCAGGCCCTTGTTATAATTTGCTTTCTTACTCAGGCTGATAGCTTCCCGCGCATATTTAAACCCCTCGTTAGCCCTTTCGCGTTTAAGCCAATAACTTATTTTGTTTAAGACATTAATTCTGGCAGTATCGCTGGTGGTATTAAGCAAAGTCTTCAGGCTGTCAACAACATCGCGTTTTTGCGTGAAGCCCATTACAGGCACAAACAATAATAGCAATAGCAACCGTTTCATTTTTGCAGTTATGTTTTAACAGGGGTACGCAAGTGCTAATTGACACTAAATGTAAAAATGCATCAATACTACAAATGCAGTATTTGCCTTACACCGGCACCCAAACATTAATACTGGTACCTGCGCCCGGCGCCGAACTGTAGTTAACTGTCCCTTTTAAATATTCAACACGGGCGGCGATGTTCTTCAAACCAATACCGTCAAAACTATCAACCGCCGCGGTGTTAAAACCAATGCCGTTGTCGGTAATACGGACACTTATGCCTCCTGCCTCGCGATCCAGTTTAATATCCAGAAATGTGGCCTGCGCATGTTTTATAACGTTGTTAACTGCTTCCTGTATAACACGGTAAAGCACTGTTTCAACATTACTTTCCAGCTTATCCTTAAAACCGTTGGCCTCTACCTTAACCTTTAGCTTTTCAGAGTCTATCTTCTCAATAAAGCTTTTCACGTCTGATGCTATGCCCGATCTGAGCAGCATATTCGGCATCATCTGGTGCGATATGTAGCGCACCTCTTTGCAACTTTCTTCAACCAGGGCCAGCGTCTTTTCAGCCAAAAAACGGTCCTCATCGCGCGGCATATCTACACGTTCTATTAATCCGTTCAAGTTCATTTTTACGGCAGAGAACAGCTGCCCCACACCATCATGCAGATCACTGGCTATACGTACACGTTCCTTTTCTTCGGCCTCAATTACTGCCTTGGTCAACTCAGCACGTTGTTCTAACTGCTGTTCCTGAAGAAGTATTTTTTGTTTGTTTTTGTTGCGGTTGTAAAGTAGTGCCGCAACTACAATACCGGTAAGCAATATACCCGCAATTATGCCTATAGTGGTTTTTTGGCGGGCTATTGACAGTTTGTGAATAGTGTTCTCCTTGTTCAAGATATCTATTTCCTGCTGTTTCTTTTCGGTTTCATACTTTTTAGTCACCTCGGCCAGCTTGTCAAAATTGGCATTTATATCCAGCGAATCTTTTTCGGCTGCCCATTTTTCGTGGTTTAATAACGCCTGCGCATTGTTACCCGTTAGCTTGTAGTACTTATACAATGCGTTATACGCTTCAGCTATATGCGCGCGATGCTTTTCGGCTGTAGCGGCAGCCAACCCTTTTTCAATATAGGCTTTAGCCTGTGGCAGCTGCCTTAACTCAAAATAACATCGACCAATTGCATTGTACAGCGCACCTAATTCTCTTTTGGCGCCCGATGTATTAAAGCCTGCCTCAGCATTAAGCAGGGAATGCAATGCCGAAGGGTAGTTTTTTTGTGTTAGATGCGTTACTCCTATTTCCCTATCTGCTAACGCCAGGCTAAATGTTTCTGAGTGTTGATGAAAAATGGAACGCGCCTGTTCTAAATATTTAATAGCCTGCTTTATGTGCTTATTGCCCGGCTTACCGGCTTGCATAGTACGGTAAAGAATACCTATGCCTGCCAATGTTCTTGCTGCCTGCACTATATCTTTCGCTTTTATGCGCAGTTCGTATGCTTTTTGGTAAGTGGCCAGCGCATTATCATATTCTTCCAGATCGGCATAATTGCTGGCAATCAGCACCAGACTATTAGCATTGCCCAGAAAATCATTTAGCTTTTCGTATATATCAGCCGCTTTTCTAAAATAACTTATTGCTTCAATTTGCCTGCCCTGCGTGCTTACAAGCCAGCCCATATTATTATAAGCATACGCCAGTCTGCGCATATCTTTTATATCGATGCATATATCAATAGATTTTTGCAGATCGCTTTTTGCCGAATCTATCTTATTGGTGTTTATAAACAGGTCAGCACGCCCGTAATACGCTTTAGCAAGCCCTTTTTTAAGATTTAACTTTGTGCTTAGAGCTATTGCTTCGTCAGCGTACTTAAATCCCTCGGCGGAGTTGTTTTCTGATAAACGAAAGGTAATATCATTCAAAATTTTAACGCGCAATGAATCCGGCTTTGCCTTGGCTAACAGCTTTTTCAAACTGTCAACAGGGTTACGCTGCTGCGCAAAACTTATGGCAGGAATAACAAATAACAGTAAAATAAGTCGGCGCATTTGCGTTAATTAATTGGGGTATATAATTGCTAATTGACGTTAATTAGCTGGCATTTACAATACCACAATTCCAGTATTTTACAACCTCAGCGTTATCCGGATGTAAGTGTGGCTTGATAGCATTTAATATCCGCCTTACCTTCCTCTTGTCCTAAAAATACCACAAATGTAGTATTGATGCCGGTTGCAAATACCCTGAATTTAGCACCATCAACCACTAATTAATTTAAACTATTTATTCACTCAAACAACCAATTACAATGAAAACAAAATTTACTTTTATTTTAATGATGATGATTGCCCTGGGCACAACAACCTTGTTTGCACAAAGCGATTACAAAAAAGTACGTATCGGCCTTGGCCTTGAAGGTGCTTTACCGGTAGGTGCAACATCAAATGCTTATAATGTAGGTGCCGGTGCAACTTTCCGCGTGGCTATTGCCGTTAGCGAGACAAGCGCATTTACAGGTACTACCGGTGTTATAGCTTTCATTCCTAAAAGCATGACCGGCGTTAACACTAAAGCTCAGTTAAACATTCCAATTAAAGCTGGTTACAAACATATGCTTGGCGAAACCTTATACGGTTTAGGTGAAGCCGGTATAACTATGGCTCGTACTTATATCCCGAGCACCGGTTCCGGAAGTTTATCATCAGTTAGCAGCTCTGAGTTTACTTACTCAGTAGGTCTTGGCGCACACTTAGGTGGCTTTGACCCAAGCTTACGTTATGAAGGCTACAGCGGTTCAGGCTTTATCGGCTTGCGTATAGGGTTTAATTTCTAATAAACCTTTAACGCACCGGAATTTCCCGGTTGCAATGGCTTAAGGCCCCCTCAGGCCTTGCTAAGCACCGCTACCATGCTATAGGGGTTGTGTACGGTGTTAGGGCTGCACCAATGGTGCAGCCTTTTGCAGATTTAAAAAATAGCTTAAGTTTATACCATTAATTGAATCTAACCTTTACTACAATGGGTATTCGCATAGCGATAGTTGATGATAAGCGCCTGATGCGCACAACACTGTTTGAACAGTTGTCATACTACGAAGAACTGGAAATTGGGCTGCTTGCTGCGGATGGTGACGAGTATCTCACCAAAATGAAGGAGTTGCAGCCTGCGCAACGCCCCCAGGTGGTACTGATGGATATTGAGATGCCTGTTTTAGACGGCATAGAGGCGGTAGGCATAACCAAAGAGGTATATCCTGATGTATTATGCCTGATGCTGACCGTTTTTGATAACGACGATAAGTTATTTGAAGCCATAAAGGCAGGTGCCTGCGGATACATGCTGAAGGATGAAAAACCTGTTAATATTTTAAGAGCTATAACCGAAGCTGTTTTTGAAGGGGGCGTGCCAATGTCGCCACGTATTGCGCAAAAAGCGCTCTCACTGCTGCGCAATACCAGCAAGCCTGAAGAAGAGATCGCCGGCGACCAACCTGAAAGTGTACTGTCTGCACGCGAAGTTGAAATATTACAGAGGATCGTGGATGGCTTGAATTATCAGCAGATCGGCGAGCGCTTGTTTATCAGTCCGCATACCGTACGCAAGCATACAGCTAATATTTACGAGAAGCTGCATGTATCCAACAAAGCCTCGGCAATAAAACTGGCTATCCATAAAAAATGGTTCGCCTAAAAAATTAACTGATCTTACTTTTATATAGGCTGCTCTTAAACCGATAGCCACCCTGCAAAGCCTCCCATTCCACGGGGAGGCTTTATTTTTTTCCGTTGCTTTATCAGCGCCAAATTGCCCCATTATTAGCGGCTCTTTATCTGAGTGAAAAACAATGCCCGGGTGTGTACAAAGTACGCTTTCCTTTTTTTATGACCTAAAACATAATTTATCCCTATGTTATCGATTGCAATCGCGGTTTTTAGACCTATTTTTAATTTTTTTCGTCACTAATTGAAAAAATTTTTTTGCTTTTTTTTGCGCGAAAAGTGCCCTCACGGTGTCAAAAAAACGTTTTAGTAAAATTAAAAGCGGAAACGGCGGATTTATTGACATTAAGATTGTTACATTTTAACAAAATACATGTTACTTTTGCTACCCATACATTATGAAAACCACCTCATCTCAGCTTAAAATTTTGGCCATTGACATAGGCGGCTCCCATGTTAAAGCCACCGTTTTGGACAAAAACGGGAATATGCTGGGTGAATATATAAAAACTGATACTCCGCTACCTGCCAACCCGGATAATATTGTAAAGGCTGCAAAAGAGCTGGTAAAAGATCTTGTGTATGACCGGATCTCTGTTGGCTTTCCGGGTTATGTGCGTAATGGCATTGTAGGTACTGCTCCAAACCTTGATGATAAAGCATGGCATGGTTATGATCTGGACAAACGCCTTGAAGAAGAATTTGGCAAACCTGCCCGCGTGGTTAATGATGCCGATATGCAGGGCCTTGGTGTTGCAAGCGGTAAGGGATTGGAAATGGTGGTAACCCTTGGAACAGGATTTGGCACAGCATTGGTACTTGATGGTCAGCTACTACCACACCTGGAAATTGCTCACCACCCCATAACAAAAACTAAAGATTACGATGCCTATATAGGCGATAAGGAACTGGAGAAAATAGGCAAAAAGAAATGGAACCTAAGGATGAAACGCGTTTTCAAGACCTTAAAAACCGTTTTTAACTATGATCATTTATACATAGGCGGCGGCAATTCGCGTTTGCTTACTATAAAACTGGATAAAAACATGACCATCGTATCTAACAAAGATGGTATAAAAGGCGGCGCCCGCCTGTGGGCCGACGCGGCAAAACCAAAATCAACAAAAAGTAAATCACCTGACAATAAATAAGACAAAAAAAGAAATGAGTTCAAATCAAAACATTGAAAAATTAGCGATAGATACCGTAAGGATATTATCGGCTGATGCTGTTCAGAAAGCCAATTCGGGCCACCCGGGTACCGCTATGGCACTTGCACCTGTTGCACACGTATTGTGGAAAGAGTTTATCAACTTTAACCCTAAAAACCCTGATTGGGCCAACCGCGACAGGTTCATCCTTTCTGCAGGTCACGCTTGTATTTTACAATACAGCTTCTTGCATTTGTTAGGTTATGATCTTTCTTTAGAAGATATTAAAAACTTCCGTCAGCTGCACAGCAAAACCGCAGGTCACCCTGAATATGGTTTGGCTCCGGGTGTTGACGTTACTACTGGTCCGTTAGGCCAGGGTTTTGCAAACGGTGTTGGTTTCGCTATCGGCCAAAAACACTTAGCTGCCCGTTACAACAAACCCGGCTTTAACCTTTTTGATTACCACGTTTATGCGATCTGCTCAGACGGCGATTTAATGGAAGGTGTTACCGCAGAGGCCGCTTCATTAGCAGGTCACCTGGAGTTAGGTAACATCATCTACGTATATGATGATAACAAGATCTCAATTGAAGGCAGCACTGACATTACCTTTAACGAGGATGTTGACGCGCGCTTCCGTTCATACGGCTGGCATGTGCAGTTTGTTGATGATGCTAACGACATCCACGCGATGCAATTAGCTTTAACCAACGCTAAAGCTGAGAAACAAAAACCATCATTGATCCGCGTTCGCTCATTGATCGCTTACGGTAGCCCTAACAAATCAGGTACTGCAGGTTCGCACGGTTCTCCGCTGGGTGCTGACGAGATCAAATTGGTTAAAGAGTTCTTTGGTTTTGATACTGAGAAATCATTTAACGTGCCTGCTGAGGTTACAGAATACTACGGCAAAATTGGTTCACGCGGTATTGCTTACGAAGACAACTGGAACAAATTATTTGCTGATTACGCCGCTAAATTCCCTGAGTTAGCTGCCGAGTATACAGCATCTGCTAACGACGAATTACCGGCAGGCTGGAAAGATAAATTACCGGTATTTGCCGCAGGTACCAAATTAGCTACCCGCCAGGCATCCGGTAAAGTGTTGAACGCTATTGCAGGTAGCTTCCCTAACCTGATTGGTGGTGCAGCCGACTTAGCTCCGTCAACTGAAACTACTTTAAAAGAATCATCTTCATTTACCTCAGAAGACCGTACAGGCCGCAATTTCCACTTCGGGATCCGTGAGCATGCTATGGGTTCAGCATTGAACGGTTTGGCTTTAACCAAAGGTATCAAACCATTCGGCGCTACCTTCCTGATGTTCTCTGAGTACATGCGCCCGCCGATCCGTTTGGCAGCCATTATGAAGATAAGCCCGATTTTTGTTTATACACACGATAGTATAGGTTTAGGTGAGGACGGTACCACCCACCAGCCAATTGAGCAATTAGCTTCTTTGCGCTCTATCCCTAATGTAACTATCATCCGCCCGGCTGATGCTAACGAAAGTGCACACGCATGGCGCGTTGCCATCGAGAAAAAAGGCGGCCCAACTGTATTGATCTTCACCCGCCAGGCATTACCTGTACTAGATCAGGATAAATATGCTAAGGCTGAGAATCTGGAGAAAGGCGCTTATGTATTATCTGATGCTGAGAACGCTCAGTTGATCTTGATCGCTACAGGCTCTGAAGTTGCTTTGGCTATGGACACCCAAGCTAAATTAGCTGAAGAAGGTATTGCTGCACGTGTGGTAAGTATGCCATCATGGGAGTTATTTGAGAAACAAGATGCTGCTTACAAAGAAAGCGTGTTGCCTAAAACATTGAAAAAACGTTTAGCTATTGAGATGGCTTCGCCAATGGGCTGGCACAAATACACTACAGACGAAGGCGACACCCTTTGCATGGAAACATTCGGTGAATCAGCTCCGGCAGATAAGCTTTATGAGTATTTCGGCTTTACTGTAGCTAACGCGGTTAAAAAAGCGAAAGCGTTGTTGTAGAACCAAGAGTCAAGAATCAAGAGTCAAGACCTTTTTTTGCCGGTCGTCTCTTGATTCTTGGCTCTTGATTCTTGACTCTTAAAAAAATGAACTGGAACAGCGACATATTAAACAACCTGGCCTGGAACGCCACCATCAGCAACCGCGAGAGCAAGCAGAAGGTAGCCGACCAGATTGCCGCCAAAGTAAAAGATGGCGACATAATAGGCGTGGGTTCGGGGTCTACCTCGTATTTGGCTTTATTGGCTATCGGGGAGAAAATTAAGGCGGAAAAGCTGAATGTTTTGGCCATACCGACCTCGGTTGAGATTGCTTTAACATGCAGTAAACTGGGCATACCAACAACCAGCCTTTATGAGTACAAGCCTGATTGGTATTTTGACGGAGCAGACGAGGTTGATCCCAACAAGCACTTGATAAAGGGTCGTGGTGGCGCCATGTTTAAAGAAAAACTGATAATGACTGCCAGCGCCCGCAATTACATTATTGTGGATGATAGCAAACTGGTTGACAAAATAGGTTCAAAGTTCCCGGTTCCGGTTGAGGTGTTTCCTTCGGCATTAATGGTGGTCGAAGCCGGTTTGAAAAAACTGGGCGCTACAGAGATTGTGTTGCGCCCTGCTACTGGTAAAGATGGTCCCATCATTTCAGAAAATGGCAATTTGATACTTGATGTCAGGTTTGAGCATATCGATGTAGACATGGAGTATAAAATTAAGTGCATTGCCGGTGTTATTGAAAGCGGACTGTTTCAAAATCAGCCTGCCGAAATTTTAGTGGCCTGATAGCGGTATGCTTATTGTGGCCTGATACAATTTATTAAAAAGTAAAACCTAATAATAATGGAAAATAACGTAAAAAAAATACACAGCTTCGGCCAGAGCATTTGGCTGGACTTTATTGACCGTGGCTTTATTGGCGACGGTAGATTAAAATCATTAATCGATGATGACGGTGTTAGAGGCGTAACCTCAAACCCTGCCATTTTTGAAAAAGCCATCAGCAGCAGCGATATGTATGATGGTGACATTGCAGAACTATCTGATGGCAAAAGAACTACTGAAGAAGTTTTCTTCGGTTTAGCTATAAAAGATATCCAGGCTGCCTGCGATCTGTTTAAAGACCTATACGTAGAAAGCAACAAAGTTGACGGTTACGTATCATTAGAAGTATCTCCGTTTTTAGCATTAAAAGGCGAAGAAACTTTTGAGCAAGCTAAATTGCTTTGGAAACAAGTTGACCGCGAGAACGTAATGATCAAGATCCCTGGTACACAGCCGGGCTTAGATGCTATCCGCAAATCAATCGCGCAAGGCATCAACATCAACGTTACTTTATTATTCGGCTTGCCACGTTATGAAGAAGTTGCTTTGGCTTACATAGCAGGTTTGGAAGATCATTTGGCTGCCGGTCATGATATTTCTCACATTTCATCAGTAGCCAGCTTCTTCCTAAGCCGTATTGACGTTTTGGTTGACCCATTGTTAGATGAAAAAGGCTTGGGCGAATACAAAGGCGAAGTTGCTATCGCATCAGCTAAAAAAGCTTACGAAATTTACAAACGCGTATTCAGCGGCGAGCGTTGGGAAAAATTAGCAGCCAAAGGCGCACAGCCACAACGTTTATTGTGGGCAAGCACAAGCAGCAAAAACCCAGCGTTTAAAGACACCAAATATGTTGAGGCTTTGATCGGTCCGGATACTGTTGATACTGTTCCTTTGGAAACTATTGAAGCTTTCCGTGATCATGGTGTTGCTGCTAATACTTTAGAGGATGGCTTGGATAAAGCCACAAAAATACTTGACGATTTAGCTGCTGCAGGTATTGACATCCATGCTTTAACGCAACAGTTAGAGGACGAAGGTGTTGAAAAATTCAATGCTCCGTTTGACAAATTGTTAAAAGCTATTGAAGCACAAGCAAGCAAAGTTTAATTAGCAAACTCACAACAGCTAATGAACAAGAACGACCTTAAGATCCTCCTTTTTGATATCGGGGGCATTTTGCTCAGCAACGGCTGGGGGCATCAATCGCGTAAGCTGGCTTCCGAGAAATTCGGGCTGGATTACAGCGAGATAAACGAGCTGCACAACTTCATCTTCAACGTGTATGAGATTGGCAGCATAACTTTAGATGAATACCTGGACAGGGTTATTTTTACCCACCCGCGCGATTTCACGAGAGAGGATTTTAAGGCCTTTATCTATGAACAATCTGTTGAGCTGCCTACTTTACAGTGGCTCAAAGAATGGAAACGCGATTGCGGTTTCCGTGTTATCTCGGTTAACAACGAGGGCAAGGAACTGAACGATTACCGCGTAAAGAAATTTAAACTGCACGAGTTTTTTGATGCCTTTGTATCATCATGCGAAGTGCGTATGCGCAAGCCCGATCCGGGTATATGGCAGTTGGCAATGGGTATAGCCCAGGCATCGCCGGAACAATGCGTTTATTTTGATGACCGGATAATGTTTGTTGAGGCCGCATCGCGGTTGGGCATTCGCTCTTTTCAGCACACTGATCTTGAGTCAACAAAAGCTATACTACAACAACTAAAAGAAGAAAATCACAACAAATAAAAATGAGCACACCAGAAAAATTTGATTTCGGGATGATCGGTTTAGGGGTAATGGGTCGCAACCTGCTGCTGAACATGGGAGATCATGGCGTGAAGGGAGCCGGTTTTGATAAAGACGCAACTAAAGGCGTATTGTTAGAGCAGGAAAGTAAGAACGGTAACCTTAAGGGTTTTAGCGATGTTAAGGAGTTTGTAGCCAGCCTTAACAAACCACGCGCTATTATGATGCTGGTGCCTGCCGGAAAAATTGTTGATGACGTTATAGAAGAACTATTGCCATTGGTTGAAAAGGGTGACCTTATTATTGATGGCGGCAATACCTATTATACTGATACTAACCGCCGTTTTGATTACCTGAACAGCAAAGGCATCCATTTCTTCGGGATGGGTGTATCAGGTGGTGAAGAGGGCGCACGCCGTGGCCCGAGCATGATGCCGGGCGGCGACAAAGAGGCCTACAATGTTGTTAAGCCTATTTTTGAATCGATAGCCGCTAAAGTTGACGGTGAACCTTGCGTTACCTATTGTGGTACAGGTTCTGCAGGTAACTTTGTTAAAATGGTTCATAACGGTATTGAGTACGGTGTGATGCAACTGTTAGCCGAAACCTACGAGATAATGAAAAAAGGTTTGGGCATGGATAACAGCGCCTTTCCAGCACAGTGGGATCCGAAGCTTGGAATTCACGTGACTTGAAGTCGCGGCCGCACTGACCCTATAGTGAGTCGTATTAATTTAAATCATACCAACATGGTCAAATAAAACGAAAGGCTCAGTCGAAAGACTGGGCCTTTCGTTTTAATCTGATCGGCACGTAAGAGGTTCCAACTTTCACCATAATGAAATAAGATCACTACCGGGCGTATTTTTTGAGTTATCGAGATTTTCAGGAGCTAAGGAAGCTAAAATGGAGAAAAAAATCACTGGATATACCACCGTTGATATATCCCAATGGCATCGTAAAGAACATTTTGAGGCATTTCAGTCAGTTGCTCAATGTACCTATAACCAGACCGTTCAGCTGGATATTACGGCCTTTTTAAAGACCGTAAAGAAAAATAAGCACAAGTTTTATCCGGCCTTTATTCACATTCTTGCCCGCCTGATGAATGCTCATCCGGAATTTCGTATGGCAATGAAAGACGGTGAGCTGGTGATATGGGATAGTGTTCACCCTTGTTACACCGTTTTCCATGAGCAAACTGAAACGTTTTCATCGCTCTGGAGTGAATACCACGACGATTTCCGGCAGTTTCTACACATATATTCGCAAGATGTGGCGTGTTACGGTGAAAACCTGGCCTATTTCCCTAAAGGGTTTATTGAGAATATGTTTTTCGTCTCAGCCAATCCCTGGGTGAGTTTCACCAGTTTTGATTTAAACGTGGCCAATATGGACAACTTCTTCGCCCCCGTTTTCACCATGGGCAAATATTATACGCAAGGCGACAAGGTGCTGATGCCGCTGGCGATTCAGGTTCATCATGCCGTTTGTGATGGCTTCCATGTCGGCAGAATGCTTAATGAATTACAACAGTACTGCGATGAGTGGCAGGGCGGGGCGTAACCTAGGTGACAGAAGTTAAAAGCCTCCGGTCGGAGGCTTTTGACTTTCTGCTAGATCGGCCGCATCGAATATAACTTCGTATAATGTATAATGTATATTGATTTAAATTGCAATAATAAAT